>Ga0209583_10000007_pt1 | contig 69341 bp, 66 predicted proteins | sample Str014_FD_187201 | JGI IMG/M metagenome (GOLD analysis project Ga0209583, IMG submission 187201) | Freshwater sediment microbial communities in response to fracking from Pennsylvania, USA - Straight Creek_MetaG_SC_2014 (SPAdes) (version 2) | ecosystem: Environmental > Aquatic > Freshwater >... | reverse complement strand
GCGGACCCTCGCCGAGCGCGACGAGCTTGCGGCGCTGGTGCGCTCCCACGACGCGCGCGTCACCCAGAGCAGCATCCACCTGCACGCCTACTACGTCGAGTCGATCTTCCCGGCCTTTGCGTTCGACCCGCTCTTTGATGTCGCCGTTGCGCTGATGGGTTTCCTGGGAGGTATGGGCACCCTGTCAGGCCCAATTCTCGGTGCCTTCATTTTAGAGCCAACTCAACAATAAAAGTTGAGCCTTCTTTTTCCTTGGATTCCACTTTTATTTCGCCCCCGACTGCTTTGACCATATCATAAAGCGTGAGACAGGCGACGGCACAGGCCGTCAACGCTTCCATCTCAACGCCGGTTTTGCCTTCAACTTTCACCAGCGCTTCAACATCAATATGTTTGGCAGAAAGTTTAAAATCGATCGTCACTTTGGAGATCATCAAAGGATGACAAAGCGGAATAAGCTCAGGCGTTTTTTTTGCGGCTTGAATGCCGGCAATGCGCGCCGTGGCCAGCACATCGCCTTTTTTAGCGGTGCCTGATGTGATCAGCTTTAAAGTCGAGGGCTTCATGATCACACGCGCGCGCGCCACCGCAGTTCTGTTGGTCACTTCCTTGGCGGAGACATCCACCATATGCGCTTCGCCTTGGGCATTAATGTGGGAAAGCTTGCTCATGCCGCAGCCAAGATCGCTTTGGTCGCCGCCGCAACATCCGCCTGCCGCATGAGGCTTTCCCCAATGAGGAAAGTCGTGGCACCGCACTTGGCCAGTCGCGCCAGATCACCCGGCGTGAACAAACCGCTCTCTGTCACGATGACCCGGTCCTCAGGGACCATTGGCGCCAGCAACTCTGTTGTTTCCAACTTCGTCTCAAACGTATGCAAATTACGATTATTGATGCCAATCATCGGCGACTTTAATTTAAACGCCCGCTTCAATTCGGCTTCATCATGCACTTCAATCAGCACATCCATATCGAGATCAAACGCTGCTTTCTCTAGTCGTGAGGCCAGTCCGTCATCCACCATCGCCATGATAATCAATATGCAATCTGCGCCCCAGGCACGGGCCTCAAGCACCTGATAGCTGTCGAGCATAAAGTCCTTGCGCAACACGGGGAGCAAACAGGCATTGCGGGCGGCGGCCAGATACGAGGACGCACCTTGAAAAGAAGGCCCATCGGTCAAAACCGAAAGGCAAGCCGCACCGCCAGAGGCATAAGCCCGCGCAAGGGCAGGCGGATCAAAATCTTCCCGGATCAAACCCTTTGACGGGCTGGCCCTCTTGATCTCCGCAATCAAACCATAATGGCCCGCCTTGGCCTTGGTTTTGAGTGCCCTATAAAATCCACGCGTTGGGGTTTGTTTGGCGATCTGATCGCGCAGCACGGATTCCCGCACAGCGCTTTGAGCTGCGACCACTTCTTCGCGCTTGTAAATTGCGATTTTGTCGAGGATCGTTGCCATCAGCTGTTTGAAACCTCAATCAACTCCGCCAATGTCTTGGCCGCAGCACCTGATTGCACCGCGTCACGCGATTGAATGACGCCCGCTTTTATATCCGCCACCTTGCCCGCCACCACAAGTGCCGCCCCTGCTGTCATAAAGGCCGCATCCGCAAAAGCCGAAGGCTGCCCAGCGAGCACATGCCGCAAGGCCTCAGCATTATGAACCGCATCGGCCCCCTTGAGTGCCTCTGGCTTTGAGCGCGTCAACCCAGCAGCTTCCGGCGTCAGCTCAAAAGTGCGGATGCTGCCGTTCTTGAGTTCCGAAATCCACGTGGTCCCCGTCGGCACGATCTCATCCATGCCGCCTTCGCCATGACAAATCCAACAGGCTTCCGAACCGAGGTTTTTCAGAACCTGCGCCAGAGGTTCAACCCAAGTTTTCGAAAAAACTCCCGTGACCTGCCTTTTTACAGAAGCAGGATTGGACAGCGGGCCCAGCAAATTAAAAATAGTGCGTGTGCCCAATTCCACTCGCGTTGGCCCAACGTGCTTCATTGACGAATGATGCTGAGGCGCAAACATGAAACCGATACCAACCTCAGTGATACAGTCAGAAATCTTCTCGGGCGGAATATCAATCTTGACCCCCAGCGCCATCAAGACATCCGCCGCGCCAGACTTTGACGACAAAGCCCGGTTGCCATGCTTGGCCACTTTGAGACCAGCCCCCGCCGCAATAATAGCTGCACAAGTTGAAATATTATAAGAACCCGAAGCATCGCCGCCCGTGCCGACAATATCAATGGCATCGGCTGGGGCCACAACACGCACCATCTTCTCGCGCATAATCTCGACAGCACCCGTGATCTCGTCCACCGTTTCGCCACGCACCCGCAGTGCCATGAGAAAACCTGCGATCTGCGATGGCGTGGCCTCGCCAGACATCATCACACCAAAGGCCTCACGTGCCTCTGCGCGCGACAGTGGTTCACCGGAGGCCGCCTTAGCGATGAAGGGTTTGAGATCAGCCATGATGCGTCTTATCGAGGAAGTTCTTTAAAATCTGATGGCCATGTTCCGAAGCGATGCTTTCAGGATGAAATTGCACGCCGTGGATATTCATCGTCTTGTGCTGCAATCCCATGATGAGACCATCAGTCTCTGCCGTCACTTCCAATTCAGGAGGAAGTGTTTCACGATCCACAATGAGAGAATGATAACGTGTCGCTGAAAAATCCTGGGGCAGGGCATCAAAAACACCTTTGCTCTCATGATGCACCCTCGAAACTTTGCCATGCATCTGTAAAGGTGCCCGCACCACCTGCCCCCCAAAGGCCTCGCCAATCGCTTGCATACCAAGACACACGCCGAAGATTGGAATTTTGCCCGCAGCCTGCTTGACCAAATCAATAATAATGCCAGCTTGCGAAGGAACCCCGGGCCCCGGCGAAATCACGATGGCCGAAGGCCTGGCCGACATCACCTGCCCAATCGAAATCTTGTCATTGCGGTGAACCACTGTCTCCGCACCAAGATCGCCAAGATAGTGATAGAGGTTCCACGTAAAACTATCGTAATTGTCGATGAGGATGATCATTGTCCCCTCCCGGCCCGGCCTGCAAAGCGAACGGCTTCTTCGGCAGCTCGGAAAAGTGCCTTGGCCTTGTTCACGCATTCCTGCAATTCGTTTTCGGGCACTGAATCAGCCACCACGCCAGCCCCAGCCTGAACATACATCTTGCCATCTTTCACAATCGCCGTGCGCAGTACAATGCAAGTGTCCATCTCGCCATCTGCGCCGAAATAACCAACACAGCCGCCATAAATTCCGCGCTTGTTGACTTCAAAACCGTCAATGATTTCCATGGCCCGCACTTTGGGTGCGCCCGAAACCGTGCCCGCCGGAAAACCCGCAACAAGTGCGTCAATCAGATCATGCTTCTTGTCGAGCTTGCCTTCGACGTTGGACACAATGTGCATCACCTGGCTGTAGAATTCGAGAATGAATTTGTCAGTGACTTTCACCGATCCAATTTCTGCCACGCGCCCCACATCATTGCGACCAAGATCCAGCAGCATCAAATGTTCGGCGCGCTCTTTGGGGTCTGCCAGCAGTTCCTCAGCCAAAGCTTGATCTTCAGTCGGTGTTGCCCCACGCCGCCTGGTGCCGGCAATCGGTCGTATGGAAACCTTGCCATCACGCACGCGCACCAGAATTTCAGGACTGGAACCCACAACAGCAAAGCTATCAAAATCGAGATAGTACAAGAACGGAGACGGGTTCACCCGCCGCAAGGCGCGGTAGAGTGCGAATGGCGGCAAAGTGAAATCGCTCTCAAAGCGCTGCGACAGCACGACCTGAAAAATATCTCCCGCCGCAATGTGTTCTTTCGCTTTAACCACCATGTGGCGGTACGCTTCTGGCGAGGTGTTGGAATGCGATGGCGTAATCGGCAACGTCTCAGCCTGGCGCAGCGCCATATCAATCGGCCGATCCAAAGCATCGACCACTTCCGACAGGCGCTCCGAGGCCCGCGCAAAAGCCGCGCGCGCTGAGACATTCACATCGGTATAGACAGGTGCTGCCACTGTCACTTCATCTTTGACACTATCGAATATCGCCATCACGGTGGGGCGGATCATCATGCCATCCGGCAGGCCAAGTGAATCAGGTGGGTGGGCGGGCAGATATTCCATCAACCGCACCATGTCATAACCCAGATACCCAAAGACACCCGCTGCCATCGGCGGCGCATCGCTGGGTAAATCAATCCGGCTTTCGGCCAGAAGCGCGCGCAATGACGTCAGCGGATCAACTTTCAAAGGCACAAACCCAGCCTTGTCATCCACCAAAGCCTTGCGATTGATCGAGGCGGTTTGGCCTTCCACTTTCCAGATCAAATCCGGGTTCATGCCGATGATGGAATAACGCCCGCGCACAGCACCGCCCTCAACCGACTCCAATAGAAATGAATAGCGCGCATTGCGTGAAAGTTTTAACATCGCCGATACGGGCGTTTCCAAATCCGCCACCAGCCGCGTGAGCAGAATCTGCGCTTGGCCCGCCTCATAGGCACGGGCAAAGGCCTCATAGCTGGGAGAAATCACCATGGCTTATTCAACCGGGGGCGCTTCGCCACCCGTATCCAACTTCCACAGGGCATCGTTTAGTTTGACACCGGCTGATTTTTTCAGTGCCTTCACCAGTGCGGTTTGCAAATCATTGCCGAAACCAACATTGGCTTGGCTTTTGGCTTGGTCAAGTTCAGGAGATGTCGCCATGACGGCAGGCAATGTAACTTTGACCACCTGCATCACCCGTGCCGATTTGCCATCACCGCCTGCCGAACTGGCAAAGCTCTGGTCAGCAACCGCATAGGCAGCATTGAGTGCAGCACCGTCAAACTCCGGTGTCTGTTGATTGCGTTTGAGGCCCGTCGCGGTTTTCACCGCAGCAGAATTTTCCTGCGCCACGGTCTCAATCGGTTTGCCACCTTTCAACGCATCAACCAGCGCCTTGGCTTTGCTGATGGCGGCATCACGCACGCGACTGGCGGTGATATCCTGGGTGACCTGGTCTTTCACCTGATCAAGCGGTTTGAGCGCCGAAGGAACAACCGAGCGGACATCATACCAAACATAACCTTCACCGGCACCTATGGCATCATTCTCAACGCCCACATCACTCGCAAAAATCGCTTTGAGTGAATCTGGTTTGCCCGGCACATTCAGTTCTTTGCCGTCTTTGTCTTGGCCCAGGGCAGACACTGCGGGCAGAAGTGTAAACTGCAACCCGGCGCGCGAAGCGATATCTTCAAACTTCATGTTCTGGCCACGCGCATCTTCCACCGCATTATAAACCTGCTGCAATTGTTCTTTCGCCTTGCCCATTTGCAATTGTATCGTCAGCTTGTCCTTGATCTCATCCAAACTCGGCTGCTTGGCGGGTGTCACTTTCACGGCCTTGATAAGGGCCGTGGCCAATCCGCCCTGCACGGGCTCGCTCACCTGGCCCTCGGCCAAGCTGAACGCGGCATCAGCAATCTTGGGGTCAAGAAAGTCTGCTTTCACTTTTCCATTCAGCACAACATCGCTCGCATTAAAGCCAAGTTCGCCAGCGATCTTCAGCAGATCTTCGCCGGCTTGAACCCGGTCCTTGGCTTTTTTTGCTGCATCGAGCGAAGCAAATGAAATCTGCACCAGATCGCGCCGCTCGGGCGTGAAATATTCACTTTTGTGCTTGTCATAGCCGACCTGCAACTCTTCCGGCGTCAACGACTGCTTAGGCGCCAGTGTTGCTGCATCGACGCTGAGCATGGCTGCACTGCGATACTCCGGCGCGGTATAGGCAGCAGGCGTTTTCTTATACTGCACATCCAGATCAGCATCCGAAGGCTTGGCCAAATCGGCTTCCGAAGTGCTCACATCAAAATATTTCACATCGCGCATCTCGCCCTGATACTGGCCCATCGCTGCAGCGAAGGCCTTCGGCAAAGTGAGTTCACCAGAAGCAGCACCAAGAATGGCAGCGTCTGTATGAATTTGATTCTGCATTATGCGATAAGTCTGTTCATTCACCCCGTTGCTTTGTAGAAATTGTGAGAAAGCCACTGGAACAAATTTCCCCGTCGAATCCTGAAATGACTTGTTGCTGACAATTTGAGCGTCGATGATTTGGGGCGCAACGGCGAGCTTGAGCTTCTTGGCCTCGGTGCCAACGGCCGCCTGTGAAATCATATTGTCCAGCACTTGGCGGTCCAAGCCAAATTTTCGGGCATCATCCATCGTCAAGTTCTGGCCGCTCTGTTGGGAGACGTTTTTCAACATGCGTTGCAAGCTCTTGGTATATTCATCGCCATTGATCGTTACATTGCCAACTTGCGCCAAGTCTTTTGGCCCCCAGCCGGTCAGCGACAGGGCCGAATCAAACGCCGATCCCGCAATGCCACTGACACCCCAGACACCAAACGCCACCACAAGAAGGCCAAGCAATATTTTGGCAACCCAGGTTTTGGCAAGGTTGCGCATCGATTCGAGCATTGGTCTTCCTTTCGAGCGGCCGTTCCGATGGATTTGGGCCGAAGCATTGAATGACCCGCTTATAGGGATGCATGTTTTCTCTCGCAAGTGCGGGATCACTTTGCTAAGAGGCCCCAAAACCGCAAAGAGATTGAGGATAAAGCATGACAACAATCCGCCCTATGGTTGCAGGCAATTGGAAAATGAATGGTACAACAGCGGCCTTGCGTGAGCCGCGCCTTTTGGCCGGTATGCTGCGGGACGTGAAACTGAAGTGCGATGTCATGATCTGCCCGCCCGCCACGCTGATCCGCCGCGCCAAGTCGGTGATGAGGGGATCGAAAGTCAAACTGGGTGGCCAGGATTGCCACGCGGCGGTTTCAGGAGCCCATACCGGCGACATTTCCGCCGAGATGCTGAAAGACGCGGGCGCGGCAGCTGTGATCGTCGGCCACTCGGAGCGCCGCACCAATCACAAGGAAACTGATGCTGTCGTTTCCGCCAAGGCCATGGCAGCCCACCGCGCTGGGCTCAATGCCATCATCTGTATTGGCGAAACTTTGGATGAGCGAAAAGGCGGCAAGACGCTGGATGTTTTGACGACACAGATTAGAGCTTCAGTACCCCAGGGAGCCACCGCCGCAAACACTGTCATCGCCTATGAACCCGTCTGGGCCATCGGCACTGGCCTGACCCCGACCATCAAAGAAGTGGAAGAAGCCCATGCCCATATCCGCGCCGAGTTGGCCAAGGCGATGGGAGAGGAGGGCGCGGCAACACGTATTCTTTACGGCGGCTCTGTCAAGCCATCAAATGCGACCGAACTGATGAGTGTGGCCAATGTCAACGGCGCCTTGGTCGGCGGTGCCAGTCTGAAGGCCGTCGATTTCATCGGGATTCTCAAAGCCTATCTGTGATTTTATATAGGCTCGCATTGCAATTTTTGTTATAAAATGCGATCAAGGCCTACCACCAAGTATCCGGGGGCTTCTACCGAGCAGGTAGGCCTTGACCACCGATGTTTCGCAGAGCGAAACTCCGGATGTCTAACTCTTGCCCCCACGCAGCTGCAAACCCGTTTCCACGTGCCCCGTGGATGAACCATTCAAAACACCGTCCGGCCTTAAACCAACATTGCCCAAATGCAGGTGTGTTACCGTTTGCAGTTTTGGTGCCTTCTTGAACTGCAGCTGCGCGCGTAACTCCAAACTTGCCCATCATCAGAACCCCAAAACGCCAAAGACCAACCAATTCTCTAACCAGAAATACTTCCCCAGCATTGTAGCTGTTGGGAACATTCTGCTGCACCCCAGCCGTCACGTCCTGAAGGCATCCAGATGGACTTCCGAAACTTAACGAAAAAAATACGAAATTCGCATTGGGCCTTCCAAAAAGACGAAAAAAAGCCGATACTGCTTTATTGTGGGAGTGACAGATGTCTGAAACGATTGGAAATTTACTTCTTACTTCCAAGCGTAGCCCCTTTATTGACTGGCAACGCGGCAAAGTCGGGCCAGATGCGGAAAGCGCCGTAACACTTAGGCCACAGTCGATGGCGGTCTTACAAATCCTGTTCCGAAATGCGGGCCAGGCAGTCACCAAAGAGCAACTGATGACCAGCGTCTGGCCCGGCGTGGCAGTGACCGACGACAGCCTTGTCCAATGCATCACCGAAATCCGCAAGGCGCTCGGCGATTCTGATCGCAAAATAATAAAGACATTGCCCAAACGTGGCTACATCTATGACGCACCGCCAGAACCGACGGAAATACCAACTCCAGAACCGTCACGCCGGACGTGGCGCTTTCCGGCAGCTCTTCTCGCCGTCGCCGGGATCGCCAGTGTTGCGTGGTTCAACCGCCCCCTGCCAAAGGCAGTTGAGCTTCCGGCCATCGCAGTTCTGCCCTTCAACAATCTGGGCAGCGATCCGAAAGGCGATAAATTCGCCGCCATGATGACGGAAGATGTGATTACCGATTTATCCCACGCGAAAGACTTCGCCGTCATCGCCAGAAACTCGACGGATGTTTATAAGGGCAGGGCCGTAGACGTCCGCGCCGTGGGCAATGATCTACATGTCAATTATGTTTTAGAAGGCAGTGTCGAGGCTTTGCCGGGCCGGGTGCGCGCAACGGCCCAGCTGATCGACGTCAAAACCAATGCCCACGTTTGGTCTGAACGGTTTGAAGCCCAGGGCGATGATGTCTTTGCAGTTGAGGCCAATGTCACCAATCGGATTGCCACGTCAATTGCAGGCCATGATGCTGCTGCGGCCGCCAATGAGCGCAGTCTTATCCGCCGCAAGCCACCAAGCCAATGGAGCGCTTATGACGCCTATCAAGTCGGGCTCGAGGCATCCCATCAGATGGGCCCGGACTCTGTGCAAAAGGCAGAGGACATGTTCGCCAAGGCGATTGTCATTGATCCCAACTTTGCCCGCGCCCATCTCGGCATGGCTTGGGTTGATTTGCTGGAGATCCTCTATGGCAAACAACCGCCTGAAATCGCCTTGCCGCAAATGCTGGCCGAGGCAAAATCAGCTGCGGCACTTGATCCAGAAGACGGTGAGGCGCATGCCGCTCTCGCCCAAGCCTATTCTCTGCTTCAAGACGCATCCAACATGCAATCGGAAGCAAACCGCGCCTTGCTCTTGGCACCCAACAACGCCGATGTTCTGGTAATGACCAGTACTTTTCTGGTGCAGTCAGGACAATCAGATCTGGCTGTTGGAAATATCAACAAGGCGCTGAGCCTCAATCCGCATTATCCGTTTTGGTACAATTCAACTTTATATCCGGCGCTGTTTTATGCGGGGGACTTTGCCAGGTCTTATGAATTTGCCAAAGAAGCCGCAAAATCTGCGCCCATCAACAATGATTTCTTGGCATTGGACGCGGCTTTCCTCGGCAAAACAGATGAAGCAGCAAAAGCCAAACAAATGCTCCGCGATCTCGACCCCGAATGGTCTGCGGAACGCTTGCTGAGTAACTTTGGCAACGTGAGCGGTGAAAAAGAACTCGAACGCCTCATCAGTGGCGTGGCCAAAGCTGGTTTGCAACTCTGCATGTCAAAAGCTGAAGCAAATGCAAAACCAAGCGCCGTTCACATCAAAGCCTGCGACGCCGAACGCGCCAAGATTTAGTTTTCTTTATGGTCCGTCGTTGAGACGAAAGCCTCGTCTTCTTGCGCGTTGCGCTCAAAGGCGAGGAAGTCATAGTATCCACAATTATCTTCACCCGGAAAATCACGACATGCATGGGGCCGCGCCTCATAGATCGTACAGCGCCGCGCGTCCGTATCAAAGAACTGGCAGATCTTGCCATAGTGCTCATCAACTTGGCGCCGCATGATGCGCTTGTAGCCATGGGCTGATTTGAAATATTTCTTCTCGGCCTTTTCCAGCGTCAAGCCAAAATGCTTGGCAATACGCGCCGCGTCGCGGTCCTTCACTTCAATGATAGGGTAGGAACAGCAATAGCCGGGGCATTTCAGGCAATCATATTTCTTTTTGGGCATCAGCGAATCTCATCACATGGACAGGAAACTGTCGTGGCGGGTTTTCACGCTGGCTTCAAGGCTTGCGCCTTGAACGCCTGATATTTCTTGTTGGTATCCACAAGTTCTCCGGCCAGCCACTCTCGAAATGCCCGCATGGGCCCACTTTCGCGCCGCCCCTTGCGCCGCACCAGCCAATAAGCGCCAACGGCTTTCAGTTCCTGCGGGAACGGACGAACCAGCCAACCCTCCAGCAAACTATCCGTACAAATGATCTGGTCCCCCAAAGCAAAGCCTTGGCCAGCCTCTGCCGCTTCTAAAGCCAATTGATTTTGGAACAGCGGCCCGCGTGAAGCATCAGCCCCGACCACACCGGCAAAAGCCAACCATTCGGCCCACCATTCCTTCTTGTCTTCATGCAAGAGATACATGCCCGGCAAATCGGCAGGTGTAATATCGCGGTGGCCCTTCAAGAATTTTGCTGAGCAGACAGGAAAGAACACAACATCAGTCAACCGCACGGCATCGACATCACCCCACCCACCAAGACCATAGCGCAAGCCGAGATCAACTTCGTCGGAATGAAAATCAACCAGCTCATTGGATGGGTCGACATGAAGCTCAATATCGGGATGAAGCGCGTTGAACGTGCCAAGCTTGCCGACAAGCCAACGCGATGCCAGAGCAGGCTGAACTGAAACTTTCAAACTGCGCGCTTGGCCCACCGCTGCCGCCTCGCGCGAGGCATCCGCCAATTGATCAAACAGTGGCGTCAATTTACCACCGAACCGCCGCCCGGCCTCGGTCAACACCACACCGCGCCCCGTGCGGGTAAAAAGCTCTGTGCCCAGATAGTCCTCAAGTTCACGAATATGCCGGCTGATGGCGGCATGGGTGACAAACAGGCTTTCCGCCGCCTCAGAAAAGCTTTCCAGCCGGGCGGCGGCCTCAAAAGCCTTGAGACCATTCAACGAAGGAAGACGACGTGCCATGACGCTCTATAGCGCGAGTCGCATGAGCATGTCAGGTTATGTTACATGTCATGTGAGTTTAAGCCGTTTGTCTCTTGCGCTTGCGAAGAGTACCTAAGGTGACAGGAATACCGAAGGAGAAAGATCATGAAAAACACAATTTTTAACGCCTATTCAGAAGTTTACAGCGCCGCCCTGATGCAGAATGTGAAGCACCCAGAGCGTTATCTGGTAAACCCAAACAAGGCCGAAGGCAGCTTTGGCAAATGGGTCAGGCTGTTGCGCCGTGCCTAATCCTGCGACGCGCAAACCCCACGCGAAATGACAAGGCCCGCATTTGACGGGCCTTGTTTTTTACCTCACGGGAACATATAAAGAACATAACGGCTGTGGATGAGTTTGAATTTACAGCCCCGCAGGCTTTAAAATGTCTATGAAGAACAAACACGGGAGATCAGTCATGGCAGGTTCAGTCAACAAAGTAATTCTAGTGGGCAATTTGGGCGCAGACCCAGTGGTGCGCCACACGCAGGATGGCAAGCCCATCGTTTCTTTCGGCTTGGCCACATCCGAGTCCTGGCGCGACAAGGGATCGGGCGAGAAAAAAGAAAAAACCGAATGGCATAACATCGTCATCTTTAATGAGAACCTCGCCAAGCTGGCGGAGCAATATCTCAAGAAGGGATCGACAGTTTATCTCGAAGGTGCGCTGCAAACGCGCAAATATACCAACAAAGAAGGTGTTGAAGTGCGCACCACCGAAGTGGTCTTGCAGAACTATCGCGGTGAAATGCAATTCATGGGCGGTAAGCCCGGCGCTGGCGACAGTGCAGGTGCATCCTATGGCGGCGGCGAAGACTTTGGCGCTTCTGGCCCGATGGAACGCCCGCGCAGCTCTGCGCCCAAGCAGAGCTTCGCCCGGGACCTTGATGATGAAGTTCCATTCTGAGGGAGTTTTCAAATGAAGTGGTTCAAGTTCCTTATTGTCGGTTTGCTATTCATGCCGGGCAATGCCCGTGCGGGTGATCCCTTGTCGCCCGCTGACTTGAAAAAGCTTGCCCCTGCAACTTACAATGTCAGCGTGGCCGAAAGCGTCAAAGCGATAGTAAAACTCACGGGCGGTGGCGGCATTTCCGTAGCCACCAACAAGGGTGAACGCGATACGGGCCGATGGAGCATTCAGGGCAATAAACTCTGCGTGGTTTTCAAACATCTACTGGACCACAAGCCCAACTGCTCAACCTTGACCAATGAGAACGGCATGATCCACGGTGACGGGTTTAGCGCACGCCGCAGATAGGCCAATACGCTCTTGCCGAAGAACTAAAACACCTGTGATTTAACAGCCGTTTTCATTGCTCCAAAGGCCCGAAGAGTCTAAACATTCCTGTGCCCTGTGAAGCGTGCGATTCTATCATCGCGGCCACACATTTCGGGTGCTAAAAGACACAGGGTATTGCCGAACAGTGGCTAACGACGACAAAGACAATAAGGGCCTGCCGCCCGCCAATCCGCACGAGATTTCACCGATTTCCATTGAAGAGGAAATGCGCAAATCTTACCTCGACTATGCGATGAGTGTCATCGTCTCGCGCGCGCTGCCCGATGTGCGCGATGGTTTGAAACCCGTTCACCGCCGCATTCTTTATACCATGTACGAAAATGGGTTCACGCCGGACAAAGCCTATAAGAAATCTGCCCGTATTGTCGGCGATGTCATGGGGAAATATCACCCGCATGGCAATCTCGCGATCTATGACGCGCTGGTGCGCATGGCGCAGGACTTTTCTTTACGCCTGCCGTTGATCGACGGGCAGGGCAACTTTGGTTCTGTGGATGGCGATCCACCCGCCGCTGACCGCTATACCGAAAGCCGGCTGGCCAAATCCGCCATGCCCTTGCTTGATGACCTTGACAAGCAGACTGTGGACTACACTGCGAACTATTCCAACGAATTTGAAGAGCCTTCGGTTCTTCCTGCCAAGTTTCCCAATCTTCTCGTCAATGGTTCGGGCGGCATTGCGGTAGGCATGGCCACCAACATGGCACCTCACAATCTTGGCGAAGTGATTGATGCAACTTTGGCCATGATGGAAAATCCGGCGATCACCGTCGAAGAACTCTTGCCCATCATTCCGGGCCCTGATTTTCCGACGGGTGCCATCATTCTGGGCCGCGCCGGAATTAAATCCGCTTTCACCACAGGCCGTGGTTCAATTGTTTTGCGCAGCAAAGTTGAAATTGTTGAACTGCGCAAAGACAAGCAGGCTTTGATCGTCACTGAAATTCCCTATCAGGTGAATAAATCTCTGATGGTTGAAAAAATTGCCGATCTTGTGCGCGATAAAACCATCGAAGGCATTACCGACATTCGCGACGAAAGCTCGCGCGAAGGCATGCGCGTGGTGATCGAACTGCGCCGCGATGCAGAACCAGAAGTGGTGTTAAATCAGCTCTGGCGGTTCTCACAATTGCAGAGTTCTTTCAGCGTCAACAATATTGCGCTGTGCCGTGGTCGCCCTGAACAATTGACCCTCACAGACTTGCTGCGTGAATTTATCGCTTTCCGTGAAGAGGTGATTACCAAGCGCACCAAATTCATGCTGCGCAAAGCCCGTGACAGGGCCCATGTGTTGGTGGGCCTTGCCATTGCTGTGGCCAATATCGATGAAGTGATCCGGCTGATCCGTGCCTCCAAAGATGCCGCCGAAGCTCGCGCTGCCTTGCTGGCCCGCGCATGGCCCGCCAAGCAATTGGCCCCCTTGATTGCCCTGATTGCAGACCCCCGCCATGGCCTGAAAGCCGATGGAACCTATGTCCTCTCAGAAGAGCAAGCCCGCGCCATTCTGGATTTGCGCCTGCAACGTTTGACGCAATTGGGCCTTGACGAAATTTCGGCAGAACTCGAAAAACTCGCCGCCGAAATCAAGGACTATCTCGAAATTCTCGGCAGCCGCGCCCGCGTCCAAGCGATCATCCGCGAAGAGCTGGCTGAAATCAAAACCAATTTCGCCACACCGCGCCGCACGACCATCGAAAACAATGACGGCGAAGTCGAAGACGAAGACCTGATCCAGCGTGAAGACATGGTCGTTACGGTGTCCCATGCAGGTTATGTGAAACGCGTTCCCCTCTCGGCTTACCGCGCCCAACGCCGCGGCGGCAAGGGCAGGGCAGGCGTGCAGATGCGCGATGAAGATTTCGTGGTGAAGCTCTTTGTTGCCAACACCCACACGCCCATACTGTTTTTCTCCTCCGCAGGCATGGTCTACAAGCTCAAAACCTGGCGCTTGCCCGTGGGCAACCCACAGGCGCGGGGCAAGGCTTTGATCAATTTACTGCCACTGGAAAACGGCGAACGCATCACCACCATCATGCCCATGCCGGAGGATGAAGCCAGCTGGGCCTCATTGCAGATCGTCTTTGCCACAAAGTCAGGTGACGTGCGCCGCAACGAATTGGCCGATTTTGAAAGCATCAACCGCAATGGCAAGATTGCCATGAAGCTGGAAGAGGGCGACGCGCTTGTGGGCGTTGAAACTTGTTCGGATGCGGCTGATATTCTGCTCACCACGGCCCAGGGCCAATGTATCCGCTTTGCCGCAACCGATGTGCGCGTGTTCCAATCGCGTGGTTCAACCGGTGTACGCGGCATCAAACTGGCGGAAGGCGACAAGATCATTTCGATGTCGATCCTCACACATATGGAGGCGACACCGGACGAACGTTCCGCCTATATCAAAAAGTCACGCGCTGCAGCAGGCGAGGTTGCCGAAATTGCGGTGGCCAATGACGAAGAAGCCGCTTCTGAGAATTTCACACTTTCGCCTGAACGCTTTGCCGAAATGCAATCTGCAGAACAGATCGTCCTCACCGTCTCGGCCAATGGCTATGGCAAACGCACGTCGAGCTATGATTACCGCATCACCAATCGCGGTGGCAAAGGCATTGTCGCGATGGCGGTGAATGATCGCAACGGCCCATTGGTTGCTTCATTCCCCGTGGTCGAAAGCGATGAGATCATGCTGGTCACAGATGGCGGCCAATTGATCCGCTGCCCGGTCCATGACATTCGCTTGTCAGCCCGCTCGACCCAAGGGGTGACCATTATCAATACGGCTGATGCTGAACATGTTGTCTCGGTTGAACGGATCAGCGAAGATACGGGCGAAGAAGAACCCGCCGCCTAACCGCAAATCTTCTTTAAGGCTTTCCAATCTTCGTCGCTCATCACCGGCTTGGCCACGGTGCCAGAAGGCAGAGGTTTGATTTCCTCGATACGTTGTTCCGTGCCTGGGTGAGATGCAAAGACATTGCCCAATGCGGTAAAGGCACTGCTGCTATCTTTGTTGCCACCGCCTTCAAGCTTCAGGATCTTCTTGAAAAACCGCCGCAGGCCTTCGGGGTCTACCGCCGCGTGGTCAAGCATATCTTGGGCGTAGGCGTCAGCCTGGGCTTCATTCTCCCGCGTCTGATGCATCAATCCCGCCAGCAACGCGGCATTGCTGCCAATGTTGCCGCCGTTGGAGCCAGTGAACGCACTGGACAGAACCTCCATACTGGCAAGGCGCACACTTTGAATTTCCGGGTGCTTGTTGGCCACATGACCAATCTCATGGGCCACCACACCTGCCACTTCTTCCGGCGTGTCTGCCATTTCGATGAGTTTGTGGGTAACGATGATGCGCCCGCCGTTGAGTGCAAATGCATTGACGATGGGAATATCATAAACATGCACAGAAACAGGCGGCATGTCGGGCGTGCCCTCGGCCAGCGTGGCTAGCATGGCCCCCATAGCGTGTTCACCTGCCGCATTGGTGCAGCGGTTGCCATAACTGGCCATGCCTGCTTCCATGCTTTGGCCTGTTCTTTCGCGCCAGCTTTGCGGAAGAAGTTTCGCGATGGGTGTCGGCAAAACAATCATTGCAACATAAGCCAAGCCCGCACAGCCAGCAAGGCCGCCAACAGTCCACCCGACCAAATGCGAAATATCGCGCCACGAATAGCCGCCCTTCAAATGTGAAGACTGTGCGATGAGTTGATTGACCAAAGCCACATCGCGGATGATCAGCCGACGCCCCGGCCAATCTTCATGGCTCAAGCGATATGGCTGGCCGGGGGCAGGTGGATCAATCGGGTGCAGGCCCGCGATGGACCAGATTTGCAACGGCGTTTCAGCGCCTGAAAATTGCAAGCCCGAAACCACAAGGCTGACATCAACCGTCGCGGCCTTGGCGGATTGGCCGTCAAAATATGTCGCGGTCGCCGCCATCACCAAGCCCCCACATCAAAGGCGTCCGCCAGTCCTTCGCCCCGCGTCGGGATAGCGAGGCTTGACTGCGTGATCCGGTCAACATCAACCCGACCTTCAAGGTGCAAACGATCAATCACATAGCGAAATTGGCGCTGCTGTATAAAGGGCCAGCCCACGCCCAGTGTAAAAATCAAAATGAGAAGATTGCTGAGGGTGAGCCAGATAATGCTCCATGCCTTGGCTTTTAACCTAAACTGTGCGCCATCAAAACGCGTATAATCTGCAAAAACCCGCATTTGTTTGGCGATATAGATCGACCAAAGTGCCGGCACAAAAAGCATATAAGCAAAGAAAAGCAGAATAAGGCTAGCTGCAATGGCCGCATGCCAAGGTGAAAACTTTCCGCTCAAATCCGCTGGATGCGGGACGACCATATAGAGCGCAACACCAAGGCCGATGAACGCAAACAGCGCCAATACTGTGAGCAGCCAACACAAAGCATAAGTCGGATACAGTGGCCCGGCGCGGCCCTTGAATTTGAATGCGGCATCGCCAAAGCGCATGTCATTGGTAATCTGTTCGTGGAGCACGGTGTTCATGACAGGCGTGGCCCAGCCGAGAGAAAAGGATTTGGCGAGAATCGCACCGAAATAGGTGAGGCTATAAGTCATCGCAGAGCCCGCAAGATTGCCGCGAATGCCGCGCCACATGGTGCGCGTGAGTTGATATTTGCGTGCTTTATAAATGGCATAGCCGAACATCACATAGACAAACAGCGCGAACAAAAAATTCATCGCCAAAACCGCCGGGTGCTGCTGGCCCAAAGCTGCCTGCAAAATTGCGGATAGAATGATATAGGGCAAAATGAAAAGGCCAAAAACAAACAGGAAACCTTTGAACAGTTCATTGCCCGTGCCGGTATATTCCAGCGGTTCGCCATTGATATGGATGCAGCTCCAGATATGGCGGCGCACATTGGTCTTGCCCCAGAACCGGTAGATCGAGAACGTCAATATATTGAACAAAAGATTGATCAAAGTGATCTTTAAAAGCCCAGGTCTTCGCACATAGGAAAAAGAGAGCGTCTGCACAGGTGCGTGGGCCGATGGTTCTGCGTTCATAGTCCAGCTTTCTCGTCTTGGTTGCAGAGGCTTTGAGCCTTAGCCGAAGGGTGCTGAAAAGGGAATTGCAGAATGCGGTGCTGGGTTAATCAAAAGCTGATGGCCCCTGTGGCAACGGCGCAACAGCGCGCCAAAATCTTAATTTAACCACGACTGTCGACGCTTCACCCTCACCTTGCCCCAATTGCGCCGCAGCCCAGCGCAATGAGTAAGGTGGAATAATGTGAAATATTAACGCCTGTGTCATAGTCTGGCGCGGGGATAATTGGCAAAACGGCAATGGTTTATAACGCAGCGCGAAAGAGGGCAGCACACTGGCAATGCTGCATCATTTTTTGCGTTGCATGGCTTGCATTTACGCCGCAAGCCCGCGCTGATGAGGACGGCTTCTTTCGGCCCTTATTCAATTTTTTCGGTGAAGCGCCAGCAATCAAACTGCCGCATCCCGACATTCATCTGCCACGGCTTGATATTCATCCGTTCTGGACCAATGATCTCAAATCCGGGCGTGATGCCTATGGCCGGGGTGATTTTGATCACGCCCGGGGTGCGTTCCTGAGAGCATCCGAAGACGGCAACACTGTCGCTGATTGGTATCTGGGCCATATGTACAGGCTGGGCAAAGGCGTTCCCTCGGATGCCGCCATTGCTTACTCTTATTTCAATCGCGTCGCCGATAACTTCAACCCGGAAGAACAAGATCCATATCGTCTAAGAATAGCCGTCGATGCACAATTGCGCGTGGCCGACTATCGCCGCCTTGGCATTCCCGCAGCCCACCTGAAGGCCAACCCGCAAGCCGCGGCCAGAACCTATTTGCAGATGGCCACCAACTACGGCCACCCACGGGCCTTCTATGCCTTGGGCGTGATGAGCATTGAGGGAGAAGGTATGCGCAAGAACCCACAACAGGGTTTAAAATGGTTGAATGCTGCCATTCGCAAACATTCAGCCGAAGCCGCTGCCTACATGGGCGATCTTTGTCAGCAGGGCGAAGTCGTTCCACAGGATGATACGAAAGCTTTGACGTGGTATGCAATTGCTGCACAATCAGCCACGCGTGATGATACACCGCAAATTCTGGCCCGCTATACACAGATGAAAGTGGCCGCCAGCGAAGAAGTGCGTCTTGAAGCCGAAGCCCGGGCCCGTGTTTGGAACGAGCAAAATCCACTTGATCCCGCACAATAGATTTAAAACACCTTGCTCGGCGCGGCCCGCAATGGCATTTTAATCTATGTCCATTGAAACCCCCAAGCCCATTGCCACGCGTGGTCTCCTGCCGCGCATCAGGCGTTATTTTTTCACCGGGCTGGTCATCATAGCACCTGCCGCCATTACCCTATGGGCCACGCTCTGGGTCGTCGACAGGTTTGACACAATTGTAAAACCTTGGCTTCCCGCAGCCTATAATCCAGATAATTATTTGCCGATCAAAATTCCGGGTTTCGGTTTGCTCGCGGCCTTGGTCTTGATTACACTTGTGGGGGCATTGGCCGCCAATCTTGTGGGGCGCACGCTTTTTGGTTTGTGGGACAAGCTGCTCAATTCAACGCCCGTCGTGCGCTCGCTGTACAAAGGCTCCAAACAGATTTTCGAAACCCTGTTTGCTGATCAAGGTTCGTCCTTCCGTTATGTCTGCTTGGTCGAATGGCCACGAAAGGGAATTTGGTCGCTCGCTTTTGTGTCGCGTGAAGTCGACGGCGCACAGGTTGGTCTTGAAAAGGGCCGCAAAATGTATGCGGTCTATATTTCAACCACACCCAACCCCACCTCTGGTTATGTTTTCTTCGTCGATCAGAAGGATGTGAAGATCATCGATCTCAGCGTTGAAGATGGTTTGAAACTGGTGATCTCGATGGGCCTTGTTTTCCCTGAACTGCCTTTGCCACCCGCTGTTGAAACCAAACTGGCCAAACGCTTCAGCCGGAAGCCAAAAGCTTGATCGCCTCGTCGCGCTCAAACAAATAAAGCAAATGCCGCAGCGCCTGCCCACGCGCTGACGTGAGCGAAGGGTCACGGTTCAAAATCAACATCGCATCATCGCGCACCGCCGCCAGCAATTCGCCATCCACGGTAAGGTCCGCAATCTTGAACAGGGGCAAACCTGCTTGCAGTGTTCCCAGCATTTCGCCAGCCCCGCGCAACCGCATATCTTCTTCCGCTATCCGAAAGCCATCTTCGGATTCGCGCATGATTGAAAGCCTGGCCTTTGCGGTTTCGCCCAGAGGATCTTGATAGAGCAGCAAGCACGAAGACTTGGCATTGCCGCGCCCCACGCGCCCGCGCAATTGGTGAAGCTGCGCCAGGCCAAAACGCTCGGCATTCTCAATCACCATGATCGATGCTTCGGGCACATCAACGCCGACTTCAATCACCGTCGTAGCCACCAACAGCAAAAGCGCACCAGATTGAAACGCTGCCATCACCGCGTCTTTCGCAGGGCCCTTCAGACGCCCATGGATCAGCCCCACTTTGCCGGGGAACTGCGCATCCAATGCCGAAAAACGATGTTCTGCCGCCGCAAGATCAACCAGTTCGCTTTCTTCGACTAACGGGCAAACCCAATAGGCCCGCGCGCCCAAAGCCAAGCTGCGTTGCAAGCCATGAATCACATCATCCATCCGGGAAATCGGCATCACTCGCGTATCAATCGGTTGCCGGCCCGCCGGCTTTTCGGTGATCTTGGACACATCCATATCGCCATAGACCGTCAAGGCCAAAGTGCGCGGGATCGGTGTCGCCGTCATCACCAATAAATCTGTCGCGTGTTTGGCTTTGGCTTGCAAGGCCAGGCGCTGATGAACGCCAAACCGATGCTGCTCATCAATCACCACCAAACCCAAATCCCTGAACTGCACACCTTCCTGAAACAACGCATGGGTGCCGATCAACACATCAATGGCACCATCAGCCAAGCGCTGAAGCAGCTCTTCCCGCGCCTTGCCTTTTTCGCGACTCGTGAGAATGCCCAGTCGCAAACCACTTCCCGACACGAGTTTTGAAAGCGTGGCAAGATGTTGCCGCGCCAATATTTCCGTGGGCACCATGAAGGCCCCTTGCGCGCCTGACTCAACGGCTGCCGCCAAAGCCAACAAAGCGACTACGGTTTTTCCTGATCCCACATCGCCTTGCAACAAGCGGATCATGCGCGTGTCTGCCGCCATATCTGCCACTATCTCAGCAAGCGCCCCAGATTGTGCACCCGTCAGGGAATAGGGCAGTCGCGCAACAAGTTTAGCGCGCAAGGCACCTGTGCCACTCAGCCGCCGCCCCGCCGCACGTTTCATCTGCGCCCTCACCAATGAGAGCGCCAGCTGATTGGCCAATAACTCATCATAGGCCAGCCGCTTGCGGCGCAGATTTCGCGTGCCCAAGGGTGTCACTTCTGTGGGCCGATGTTCCCCATGAAGTGCTGCAGCAAAATCCGGCCATGCTTGCTTTTGCAACCAGGCAGCATCCTGCCATTCGGCAAGTGCCGGTAATTTTTCCAAGGCTACTGCCGCCGCCTTCTGTAAAATCTTGGAAGAAAGCCCGGCCGTTAAAGCATAGACGGGCTCAATTGACGGCATCTTGGCCGCGTCATCAACCCGCAGCACATAATCGGGATGGCTGATTTGCGGTTCAACGCCATACCAACTGATTTCACCCGAAATCAAGCGGCGCTCACCCGGCGGATAATTGCGCGCCATGTGATCGGCATAAGCAGAAAAAAAACTCAGCACCATGTGCCCCGTCTCATCGAAAGCATCGATCTTATAGGGTAGGCGCGTTCCCTGCGGCGCGGGGTGATGTTTGCCAATCGTCACCTCAAGCGTGACCACGCCGCTCACCGGCAATTGCGATATGGTGCAGCGAAAGCGCCGATCAATGACCTGCGTTGGCAGGTGAAATAACACGTCAACCAGCCGTGCCACGCCGCCATCGCCACGCAGCAATTTGGCCATGAGCTTGGCCAGCTTTTCGCCGATACCTTTGACAATGGCGACATCAGCAAACAGGGGGGTGAGAATTTCTGGACGCATCGACCCAGTTTGCCGCGATTTTCTTGCGATGCAAGCCCAAGCCACCTATGAAGCGCGCCATGCCTGTCCTAGATCCCACTGAAATTACGCGAAAGCGCCTGTTGTGGCGCGCCACCCACCGGGGCATCAAAGAGATGGACATCCTTCTGGGCGGTTTTGCCACGCGCCATTTGTCCACCATGCCTGCTGAAAATTTGCCGGAATTTGCCCAGCTTTTGGAATTGCCAGATCAAGATCTGCTCAGCTGGGCCACCAAGCTTGAACCAGTTCCACCCCATTTGCAGTCAAAAATGTTGACCGCCATCCTCACATTTCGGCCAGAGACTGTTTCATGACGTTACCGCCACAACTTGAAACCCGCCTCAATGTTCCGGGCCGCACGATCCTGTCGGGCCTGTTGGAAGGGCAACTCGCATTGGCCTTGCCAGAGTTGGTGGCCAAGGCGGGCAGTCGCGGCCTCGTCTGCGTCTGCCGCGATGATCAACATTTAGCCGCGCTTCAAGAACAGCTGGCCTATTTCGCACCAAGCTTGGAGACGCTGCGCTTTCCTGCATGGGATTGTTTGCCTTACGACCGTGTTTCGCCTTCGGCCGATATTCTCGCCCAACGCCTTGCCACACTGGCGCGGCTGCAAACAGGCATGACAGAGCCCTATGTTTTACTGACCACGGTCAACGCCGTTTTGCAACGCACCGTGCCGCAAAACCTGATTGCGTCGGCAACTTTCCGTGCCCGCCCCAGTATGCATATCTCACTTGAGGCGTTGCAATCCTTCTTGGCAGATAATGGTTATTCGCGCGTCGGCACCGTTGTGGAAAAGGGCGACTTTGCCGTGCGCGGCGGATTGATTGATCTCTTCCCGCCCGGTTTTGAAAATCCGCTGCGGCTGGATTTCTTCGGTGACAAACTCGAAAGCATCAAAATCTTTGATGCGCAATCGCAACGCAGCCATGACCAACTGAAAGACTTGGCGTTGAACCCAGCCAATGAGGTGCTTCTGACCAAGGCCTCAATCGCACTGTTCCGCACCGCCTATGCCGAAGCTTTCAGCGGCATTGATATGAACGACCCGCTCTATGAGAGCATCACCACGGGCCGTCGTTACCAAGGCATGGAACATTGGCTGCCGCTGTTTCATGCATCTTTGGCGACGTTGTTTGACTATGTGCCAGATGGGCTCTGGCTCCTCACCAACGAAACGCTGCCCGGCATGGCCGCAAGGCATGAACAGATCGCTGAATATTTCGACGCCCGCAAAGAAGCTCAGACCAAAAACGCATTCGGTGCCGCCCCCTACAAACCGCTCCCGCCAAACCGCCTCTATCTCTCAAAAATGGAATGGGACGCGGCACTGGCGGATCGCACCGTGCTGGAGCAAACACCTTTCGAGAATCCGGCGACCAACGCCATTTCTTTTGGCGGTCGTCAGGGCCGCAGCTTTGCCGCCGAACGCGCCGAGGGCCAGGGCCATATCTATGACGCCGTGCGCGTTCACAGCGAGACCCTGCGCAAGAACAATATCCGCACACTGATTGCCTGTTGGAGCGAAGGCTCCGCTGATCGCCTCGCCACCATATTACGCGATCACGATCTGGCTCCGCTGGTCACGCTGACAGATTGGGCCAGTGCCGCAGAGCTTGAAACCACCATTGCCGGCGTCATCGTTCTGCCGTTGGAGCAGGGTTTTGAAACGCCGGAGTTGGCGCTGATCAGCGAACAAGATATTTTGGGTGACAGGCTCATCCGCCGCGCCCGCAAGGCCAGGAAGGCCGCCGACTTTCTCTCCGAACTTTCGGCCTTGGCCCCGGGGGATCTCATGGTCCACGTCGACCATGGCATCGGGCGCTTTGAAGGATTGAAAACCATTGAGGTGCAGGGCGCACCACATGATTGTTTGCTGCTCACCTATGCTGACAATGCCCGTCTGTTTCTCCCCGTCGAAAATCTCGAACTACTTTCGCGCTATAGTTCCGAAACCGAGGGTGTGCAGCTTGATCGTTTGGGCGGCGGCGCATGGCAGGCCAAGAAGGCCAAGCTTAAACAACGCATCCGCGAAATCGCCGGCGATTTGATCATAACCGCAGCCGCTCGTGAATTAAAACCCGGCGATGTTCTGGCCCCGGCGGAGGGCGTTTTTGATGAATTCTGTGCGCGCTTCCCCTATGAGGAAACTGAAGACCAACTGACCTCGATTGAAGCGGTTCTCGACGATTTGCAAAAAGGCCGCCCGATGGACCGGCTCATTTGCGGCGACGTCGGCTTTGGCAAAACTGAAGTGGCTTTGCGCGCTGCCTTCGTTGCTGCCTATGCCGGAAAACAAGTGGCCGTCGTGGTGCCTACAACTTTACTTTCGCGCCAGCACTACAAGACCTTTGCCGAACGTTTCAAAGGCCTGCCGCTCAGGCTGGGCCAAGCCTCGCGCCTTGTTGGCCGCAAGGAAGTTGAACAGGTCAAAGCGGGCCTTGCCGATGGCAGCATCGACATTGTGATCGGCACCCACGCGCTTTTGGCGGAGAGCATAAAGTTCCGCGATCTTGGCCTGATCATCATTGATGAAGAACAACACTTCGGCGTCAAACACAAAGAACGCCTGAAGCAGATGCGCGCCAATGTCCATGTGCTCACACTTTCCGCAACGCCTATCCCGCGCACTTTGCAACTGGCCCTCTCCGGTGTCCGTGAAATGTCCTTGATCACCACGCCGCCGCTCGATCGTTTGGCCGTGCGCACCTATGTTTCCCCCTTTGATCCAGTGATCATCCGCGAGCATTTGCTGCGCGAACATTTCCGGGGCGGGCAAAGCTTTTACGTCTGCCCGCGCGTGGCTGATCTTGACGAGATCGCGGCATTCCTGCGCGAAGCCGTGCCCGAAATTAAATTCCGCACTGCCCATGGCCGTATGCCACCCACCGAACTTGAAGACATCATGACAGGCTTTTATGACCGCGCCTTTGATGTGCTCCTCTCCACAACGATTGTTGAGTCCGGCCTCGACATTTCAACCGCCAATACATTGATCATCCACCGTGCCGATATGTTTGGACTGGCGCAGCTTTATCAATTGCGTGGCCGTGTGGGCCGCTCCAAACAGCGCGCCTATGCCTTACTGACAACAGCGCCCAACAAGAAACTGACAGCCACAGCCGAGCGACGCTTGAAAGTTCTGCAATCACTTGATTCATTGGGCGCAGGCTTCAACCTCGCCAGCCACGATCTTGATATTCGTGGTGCAGGCAATCTTTTGGGCGAAGAGCAACACGGCAATATCCGCGAAGTAGGGTTTGAACTCTATCAATCGATGCTGGAAGAAGCCGTGGCCGCAATGCGCTCAGGCGGAGATGAGACCCAGGAAGAAGGCCAATGGTCTCCTTCAATAAACGTCGGCACATCCGTATTGATCCCCGAATCCTATGTGACAGATTTGCAAGCACGCCTTGGCCTCTATCGCCGCTTGGCCGATTTCGTCGAACAAACCGATCTCGATGCTTTTGCAGCAGAACTGCATGACCGCTTTGGCAAGCGGCCCGATGAAGTCGATCATCTGCTCGATATTGTTTCAATCAAGCTGCAATGTCGCAAGGCCAATGTCGAAAAAGTTGATGCCGGGCCGAAGGGCGCCACCATCTCCTTCCGCAAGGGCATCTTCACCAATTCACAAGCCCTCGTACAATGGATTGGCGCGCAGGGCACTTTGGCCAAGCTGCGGCCCGATATGTCGCTGGTTCTGATCCGCGATTGGGCCACAGCTGCCCAGCGCCTGAAGGGCACACGGTTGCTCATGCAGAACTTGGTGAAACTGGCGGCTTAAAGCTGCGTCGCCACTTGCCTGATGGAGCTGGCCAATTGTTCAACTTCTTGCGCGCCAGAGATGCCGTATTTTTGGTCGATGATGAAGGTTGGAACGCCTTGCACACCTAAAGAATAAGCTTTCTGCACTTCGTCCATCACTGAAACGCGATCTGTATCCGTGGGCAAAAGCCGCGCCACTTCTGCGCCGTCCATGCCGCAAGCCTGCGCGATCTCGACCAACACGGTAAAATTGCCGACATCCTTGCCGTCGCGCCAATAGGCACAGAACAGGGCTTCCACCACTTCGGCCTGTTTGCCCGCCTGTTGGGCCCAGCGGATCAGGCGGTGCGCGTCCAAGGTGTTGGGCGTCCGGGTGATTTTGTCAAAGTGATAGGGAACCCCATCTTTTGCGCCTGCCTCTTCAAGTGGTTTGTGAAGTGTGGCCAGCCGTGCTTGGCCAAACTTGTCGGCCATATATTTATGTCGGTCCAACCCTTCGGGTGGAATGGAGGGATCCAGAAAAAACGGCCGATAAATCACCTCAGCTTTTACCTCCGGCAGCAATGCTAAAGCTTTGTCCAGCCGTCGTTTTCCTAGAAAACACCAGGGGCAGATGACGTCGGAGACAACTTCAATTTTCATGGCTGATACCAAAGCGTTGTGGCTTCAAATCCGGGCAGAGGCTGTTTGTCAGGCGGGTTCGACCCAATCTGGCTCCACCGCGCCACCCATTGGTCGGGCGCATAGAAAGGGACAATGTAAAAACCAGCCACCAGCAAGCGATCTTCGGCCCGAACTGCCGCTTCAAATTCTTGCTGAGACTTGGCGTGGAGCATCACGTCTATGGCATGGTCCACTGCGGGGTCCGCAACACCGGGATAGTTACGCGTGCCGGGTGTGGTTTTGCCTGTCGAGCCGAAATACAGGGTCTGCTCATTGCCCGGAGAGAGCGAATTGTACCAAACCACGGGGATCATATCGTAATCATAGCTCGTTTGCTGTTGCTTGAACTGCGTATCATCAATCTTCTTGACCTCAGCCTTGATGCCAATCACCTGTAAACTGCGCTGAAAATGCAGGGCAATTTTTTCTTGGTCAGGGTTTTGAATGGTGATGGTGAAAGCAAATGGCTCCGCCTTGTCATTAAACAACCCAGCGTCGCCAATCTTCCACCCCGCCAAAGCGAGAAGATCAACGGCCTTCTTCAAGATCTTCCGGTCCCGGCCCGAACCATCAGACACAGGCAACCTATAAGTTCCATCCAACATATCCGCGCGCAAGCCACTTTTGGTGTCCCCCAGAACTGCAAGCTCGGCCGAGTCGGCAGCTTTGTCTCGCGAAGACAAAATTGAACCTGAATAGTAACCATAAATCCGCTTGTTCAAATTGTTGAACAGATTGGCATTGGCCCATTCAAAATCAAAAACATCTACCAAAGCCTCCCGCACGCGTGGGTCAGCAAAAATGGCTTTGCGCGTATTGAAAGCAAAACCTGTCGTGGCAGCAGGCATCTTGTTCACATAGGTTTCAAGCTTCACTTTGCCGTCAACAACTGCCGGAAATTTAAAACCCGTGGACCAGCGCACCGGATCGCTCTCAATGCGAATATCAGCGTCACCTTTCTTGAAGGCTTCAAAAGCCGCATTGGCATCTTTGTAATAGTCAAAGCGCAAGGTTTCAAAATTCCACACACCTTTGTTGAAAGCTAAATCCTTGCCCCAATAATTTGGGTTCTTCTTCAAGGTGACGCTCTCGCCCGCTTTAATTTCACCAAACATATAGGGGCCAGAACCAATCAACGGATCAAGTGAAGAGGCTTCAAAATCTTTTCCCGCCCATTGCGCCTTGGGCAAGATCGGCATCAGCGCAATGATCAACGGCAACTCGCGGTCGCCCTTGTCCTGATGAAAAATGATGGTGTGATCATCAGGCGTTTCGATTTGCGTAATCTTGGAATAGTTGCCTTTGTAGCTGGGCCGCCCGTGGTCACGCAGTGTCTCCAAAGAAAACTGCACGTCCGTGGCCGTCACCGATGTGCCATCCGAAAACTTCGCCTCTGGCCTGATCTTGAAAGTAAAAACCTGTCGGTCATCGGAAACATCAATGCTCTGTGCCAGCAAGCCATAAAGCGAAAAAGCTTCGCCCCAATTGCGACCCATCAGGCTTTCAAAAACATAGGTACGTGCACCTGTCGCCACATTGCCTTTGACGATAAACGGGTTGAGGCTGTCAAACGTGCCGGTCAAGGCCTGCCGCAAAATTCCGCCCTGCTGTGCATTGGGATTGGCATAGGGCAGAGACTTATAATCCTCCGCCAATGCGGGCTCGCCATGCATGGCAATGCCGCCCTTGGGCGCGGCAAATGATCCGTGCGAAAGCACGCCAAAAACCAAAGCCGTAAATGCGAGATTGCGAATCTTTTTCATCACCTCATGTTAGGCGCGAAGCCGCCCGCCAGAAAGGGGCCTCAGCGCACAAGAATATTGGAGAATTGCCAAGGATCTTTCTTATCAGGCGGGCCGCCGAAAAGCCCGTCCCATCCCTTAAGAGGGTTCCAATCGGTATAAACCCCGCCCACATTGCCCAAATAGGGCAGTTGAATTTCCAAGCAACGCTCAAAATCCATCTCATCAGTTTCGACAATGCCTTGGTTGGGATTCTCAATTGCCCAGACCAAACCCGCAAGCACCGCCGAAGTCACTTGCAGCCCCGTGGCCGATTGATAGGGCGCCAAGCTCCGCGCCTCTTCGATGGAAAGCTGCGAGCCATACCAATATGCGTTCTTCTTGTGCCCATAGAGCAAAACGCCCAATCGGTCTTGGCCAGAGAGAATTTCATCGGGCGTTAAAATATGTTGGTGCTTGGGGTGCTGCCCACCATTGCCAAACATTTCATGCAGCGACAAAACCGCATCATTGCACGGATGATAGGCATAATGGCACGTGGGCCGATAGCTGATCTCTTTGCCTGTCCCGACAGTGTAATAATCAGAAATCGAAATGGCTTCGTTATGCGTGACCAAAAACCCAAACTGCGGCCCCACATCTGGCACCCACGTGCGCACTTTGGTTTCAGCCCCGGCGCGCTCCATATAGATTGCGGCCTTGCTTCCTGTTTTAAAACGACGCCCATCAGGCGGAAGTTTCTTTTCATGCGTGCCCCATCCCAATTCGGCGGGCTGCTTACCTTCTGAAATAAATCCCTCGACGGACCATGTATTGACGAACGTGCCGACTGATTTTGGGCTTTTGGCGCGTTGGGTATCGCGCTCTGCAATGTGAATGCCTTTAACACCAAGCCTCTTCATCAGCTTGGCCCATTCCAGCCGCGTTGTGGGCTGTGCCGTTTCAACCTCCAAATCAACCGCAAGAATAAGCAGTGCGCGTTTCACAAACCACGAGACCATGCCTGGATTTGCCCCACAGCAGGAAACCGCTGTCGGGCCTTTGCCCATCTTGGTCTTGAGCGCTAGCAAACGCTCACGCAAAGCATAATTGGTCCGCTCAGCATTTGAAACCTTGCCATTGAAATAATATCCCGGCCAAGGTTCAATCACTGTATCAATATATAGCGCATTTGAAGACCGCGCCATCCGCATCATATCAAGTGAGTCCACATCCACCGACAGGTTCACAATCATGGGCTGTTCGGAGGACTGCAATAAGGGCTGCAAGACTGAACGGTAATTCTCGCCCGTCAAAGCGATCTGCTCGAAATTGACATTCTGCTTGTCGGCAAGATGCTTCCATTCCGCCGATGGATCAACCACGGTAATCTGCTTTGGGTCACAAGCAATATGCCGCAGGATGAGGGGAAGGGTGCCATGGCCGATAGAGCCAAAACCAATGATCACGATCGGCCCTTTCCAGGACGCATGTATGGGCCAATTTGTCATGAACACCTCCAGCGACACGGCGCTGCCAAAAGAGTGCATCGCGCCATGGTTCCCTATCAGAACGCCGCAGCGCTTCAAGATTTTTTTGGCCATGGTGAACGCACGATGCCTCGTGGCTTGTCACTTCGAGAGCTTCCAATCCGACACATTTCCACTAGGAGCCATAAATTGCACCACATCACCGTTCTTCATCACATCGTAACAAACCCAGTTTTCCGAAGGTGGCCAGACAGAACAGTATTTATTCCCCACAACTTTCCAGAGGCCTTGCGTTTGGTTTGAACCTCGACTGAAAAAGGTGGCACCAGCTTTCTGAAAGAGCTGCTGTGAAACATCATGTGGGTCAGTCGATAGAACAACCCTGTCGCTCAAAACCTCCATAATCTGCTGGCCAGACAGTTTAACGGTTTCCGCAGCGGCTGATGTCGCAGCAATGAAAACCGAGAGAAAAGCAAGATGGAAGCGCATGATTGCGAAATCTCCTCGATATGGAAGCTTGCGACGATCTTGGAGCAACCTTTCATCATCTACAAGCCTGCGTTAAGCCAAAGTTTAACACCCTATTGATTCGGAATATCCATGGCCAAGAAACCTTCTCCCACTGATCTTTTTGGCGCTCTGCCAGAGCAAGCCAAACCTGCGCCTAAGCCCACGGCCAAGCAAAGGGGCGAAGATAGTTATACGGCTGCCGACATCGAAGTTCTGGAAGGCTTGGAACCCGTCCGCCGCCGCCCCGGCATGTATATCGGCGGCACCGACGAAAATGCTTTGCATCATCTATTCGCGGAGGTGATCGACAATGCCATGGACGAAGCTGTGGCGGGCCATGCCAGCCGCATTGAAGTGGACTACACGGCAGATGGCTATCTCTCCATCACCGACAATGGCCGCGGCATTCCGCCAGAGCCGCATCCCAAGTTCAAAGACAAATCCACCATCGAAGTAGTGATGACGGTGCTGCACGCCGGTGGCAAATTTGATTCAGGGGCTTATGAAACATCAGGCGGGCTTCACGGTGTCGGTGTATCGGTGGTGAACGCGCTCTCCGAACATCTGATTGTGGAAGTGGCGCGCGGCGGCCAGCTGTATCGCCAGGAATTCCAGCGCGGCAAACCTTTGGGCAAGATTCAGAACCTGGGCAAAGTGTCTGGCCGCCGGGGCACCATGGTAAAATTCATTCCTGATGCGCAAATCTTCGGCAAGGGCAACACCAGCTTTGTCGCGGCGCGGCTTTACAAAATGGCCCGCTCAAAATCCTATCTTTTCGGTGGCGTGGAAATCCGCTGGCATTGTGACATCGCACAAATCAAAGATAAAGCCACGCCACAAGAAGCCGTGTTCCATTTTCCCGGCGGCTTGAAAGATTTTCTTGAAGAACGATTAGACGGCACCACCCGTGTGGTCGATGACATCTTTTCGGGTCGTGTTGAAAAAACCGGTGGCCACGGCACCGTGGAATGGGCCATCGCCTGGTTTGGCGGCGAAGATGGTTTCATTTCTTCCTATTGCAACACCATTCCAACCCCTAACGGCGGCACCCATGAAACGGGCTTTCGCTATGCTTTGCTGCGCAGCCTGAAAGAATATGCCGACCGCGCCGGGAATAAACGTGGCAGCGTCATCACAGCAGATGATGTGATGGTGCAGGCCGGTGCCATGCTTTCGGTGTTCATTCGAGAGCCGGAGTTTCAAGGCCAGACCAAAGACAAGCTCGCGACATTGGAAGCCACCCGCATTGTTGAGACGGCCTTGCGTGATCACTTCGACCATTGGCTCGTGGGCCATCCGGCGCAGGCCGACAAACTTCTCAATTGGATAGTTGAACGCGCCGAAGACCGGATGCGCCAACGTCAGGAAAAAGAGGTAGGGCGCAAAACCGCTGTGCGCAAATTGCGGCTGCCCGGCAAGCTTGCGGATTGCTCAGCCACTTTGGCCGAAGGGTCCGAGCTCTTTATTGTGGAAGGCGATAGTGCCGGTGGCTCGGCCAAACAGGCCCGCAACCGTGAGACCCAAGCCGTTCTGCCCTTGCGCGGCAAAATCCTCAATGTCGCGAGCGCCGGAAAAGAAAAGCTCTCCGCCAACCAGCAGATCGGCGATCTCGTGCAGGCCATTGGCTGCGGCATGGGCACCTCCTACCGCGAGGAGGACCTGCGCTATGACAAGATCATCATCATGACAGACGCAGATGTAGACGGTGCGCATATCGCTGCTTTATTGATGACATTCTTCTATCGCCAAATGCCCAAGATCATCGAGCAGGGGCATCTCTACCTCGCCGTACCGCCGCTCTACCGGCTGACGCAAGGCAACAAAACAGTCTACGCGCGCGGCGAGATCGAACGCGATGCGCTGCTGGAAAACTTTGGCGGGCGCGGCAAAGTGGATGTAGGGCGCTTTAAAGGCCTGGGTGAAATGAACCCATCGCAACTCAAAGAAACCACGATGGACCCAGCCAAGCGCACCTTGCTGCGCGTGACGACAGAAGATGCTGCACAAACATCAACCGCCCGCGTGGTCGAACAATTGATGGGTAACAAGCCCGAGGAACGCTTCAACTTCATCACCGCCCGCGCCGCTTTTGTGAGCGAGGCAGGCCTGGACATCTAGTGTGTCAAACGCCCACATATCACATTCAATCAAGCAATTGAACCGGAGGGCGGGCGCAACTATATAGCTCCTATGGCAAAGCTCCCTGCAAAACGCGGTGATGATTCGGACACCCAGGTCATCACCAGGCCAAAAGCCCGCACCCAAAAACCAGCGCTTTACAAAGTGCTGCTGCTCAATGACGATTACACCCCAATGGAATTCGTCGTCCATGTGTTGGAGAGCATCTTCAACAAGTCCAGCGAAGACGCCTATACGATTATGTTGCATGTCCACCAAAAGGGTGTTGGCGTGTGCGGGATCTATACATTTGAAGTGGCCGAGACCAAAGTTGTTCAGGTGATGGACTTTGCCAAGGAGAGCAATCACCCCCTGCAATGCACCATGGAACCCGCCTGAATTAATTAATGTTGGGGGACTCCTCAAAGCCTGCTTTCTCCCTATATAGTAGGCCAGTGAGAGGTGACCCATCGTGCCAACATTTTCCCGCAGTTTAGAAAAAGCCCTTCATCGTGCGCTGTCTTACGCCGCCGCACGTCGCCAGGAATTGGCCACGCTCGAACACTTGCTTTTGTCACTGACAGAAGATCAAGATGCGATCGCTGTGATGAAAGCTTGCAGCGTCGACATTGAAGAACTCAAGGAAAACCTTGAAGATTATATCGACAATGAACTCGCCAATCTGATCACCGACAATGTCGCCGAAGCCAAGCCGACGGCCTCATTCCAGCGCGTCATTCAACGCGCCGTCATCCACGTGCAATCTTCCGGTCGTGAGGAAGTGACTGGCGCCAATGTGCTGGTCGCCATATTCGCAGAGCGTGAAAGCCACGCCGCCTATTTCCTGCAAGAACAGGATATGACGCGTTATGACGCGGTGAATTATATTTCCCATGGCATTGCCAAAAAGCCCGGCTTGTCAGAAAGCCGCAGCGTGCGCGGCGCAGAAGAAGAACATGAGACGATGGGCGAAGAAGGTCCCGGCCAATCCAAGGGAGGCAAGCAGAAGGAATCCGCCCTCGATGCCTATTGCACCAACCTCAATAAAAAGGCGGGCGAAGGCAAAATTGATCCGTTGATCGGCCGGATGACGGAAGTCAACCGCACCATCCAGATCCTGTGCCGCCGCACCAAGAACAATCCACTGTTTGTGGGTGAACCCGGTGTTGGCAAAACCGCTATTGCCGAAGGCTTGGCGCGCAAGATCATCAAAGGCGAAGTGCCACCTGTGCTGAAAGACTGCACGATATATCTTCTCGATATGGGCACACTTCTGGCAGGCACGCGTTATCGTGGCGATTTTGAAGAGCGGCTGAAGGCCGTGATGAAAGAAATCGAGACCAAGCCCGGCTCCATATTGTTCATCGATGAAATCCATACGATCATCGGGGCAGGGGCAACCTCCGGGGGTTCGATGGATGCCTCCAACCTGCTGAAACCAGCTTTGGCCGCAGGCACACTGCGGTGCATCGGTTCCACCACTTATAAAGAATATCGCCAGCATTTTGAGAAGGACCGCGCCCTTGCGCGCCGCTTCCAGAAGATTGATGTGAACGAGCCTTCGATCCCTGATGCCATCGCCATCCTCAAAGGCCTGAAGCCGTATTACGAAGAATTCCACAAAGTGAAATTCACCGACGCAGCGGTGGAAAGCGCTGTGCAATTGTCTTCGCGCTATATGGCGGACCGTAAACTGCCCGACAAAGCCATCGACGTGATCGATGAAACCGGCGCTTCCATGATGTTGCTGGCCGAGGCAGACCGTAAGGCTGTGATTGATGTCGCTGACATCGAGGTGACCATCGCCACGATGGCGCGCATCCCTCCCAAAACCGTTTCACGCGATGATGCCACTGTGCTCAAAAACATCGACACAGAATTAAAGCGCATGGTTTTCGGCCAAGACAAGGCCATTGAACAGCTCAGCGCGGCCATAAAACTTGCCCGTGCGGGCCTGCGCGAACCGGAAAAGCCCATTGGTTCTTACTTATTCTCGGGCCCCACGGGCGTGGGCAAAACCGAAGTGGCCAAGCGCTTGGCCGAAGTGCTCGGTGTTAAAATTTTACGCTTTGACATGTCTGAATATATGGAGCGCCACTCGGTCTCGCGGCTGATCGGCGCACCTCCGGGTTATGTCGGCTTTGATCAAGGCGGGCTGCTCACTGACGGCGTCGACCAAGCGCCTTATTGCGTTTTGCTGCTCGATGAAATCGAAAAGGCCCATCCAGACTTGTTCAACATCCTGTTGCAGGTGATGGACCATGGCAAACTCACCGACAACAACGGCAAGCAAGTGGATTTCCGCAATGTCGTATTGATCATGACCACAAATGCTGGTGCAGCCGATATGGCCCGCTCGGCCATGGGCTTTGGCCGCACGGTGCGCGAAGGCGATGATCATGAAGCGATCAACCGCATGTTCACGCCAGAATTCCGCAACCGCCTGGATGCTATAGTTTCCTTTGGCCATTTGCCCAAGGAAGTGGTCCGCAAGGTGGTCGAGAAATTCGTATTGCAATTGGAAGCGCAACTGGCCGAGCGCCAAGTCAATATCGAGCTTTCAACCGAAGCGGCCGACTACCTCGCCGAAAAAGGTTACGACCAGCAGATGGGCGCAAGGCCTCTGGCCCGCGTCATTCAGGAAGAAATTAAAAAGCCATTGGCGGAAGAACTTCTTTTCGGCAAACTCACCAATGGTGGCACGGCGCGCATCCTGCTCAAAGATGGCAAGCTCGTCTTCTCATATTTGAGCCGCGATGACGAAAAGCAATTGCCCAAACCGCCAGAGCGCAAGGCTCTGCCGCGGGCCAAGGCCGCTGTCAAAAAGCCGCCGACGAAGGCGGCCAAGGTCAAGTAAATTCAAGTGCAGGTGGGCAGAATGTCGCGTTCAAACGTCATTCTGCCCACCGCCTTGGCCATGCTGGCTTTTGCGGGTAATTCACTGCTCTGCCGCTTGGCGCTCAAAACCACCACGATTGATCCTGCCACTTTCACCACGATGCGCATGGTTTCAGCCGCCATCACGCTGGCCATCATTTTACGTTTGCGGGAGCAGGCTTCGCTGACCAGCGGCAGCTGGACCAGCGCTCTCGCCCTCTTTGCCTATGCCGCTGGCTTCTCACTCGCCTATGTGAATTTAACGGCAGGCACGGGCGCATTGTTGCTCTTCGGCGCGGTACAACTCTCGATGATCAGCATCAACCTCTGGCGCGGCGAAAGAATGTCGCCACTGCAAATTTTCGGCCTCGTCCTCGCCTTGATAGGCCTCATCGTTCTCGTGCTTCCGGGCCTGGCCGCACCACCGCTCACCAGTTCCGCGTTGATGATCGGCGCAGGCGTGGCCTGGGGGGTCTATTCCTTGCGCGGACGCGGGGCAGGTGACCCTACACGCGTTACCGCCGGAAACTTCATCCGCACCGTTCCAATGACTTTGCTCTTCAGTCTCGTTGCCTATTCCACATTCAAGCCCGATGCGATGGGATTTTTCTATGCACTGCTCTCAGGCGCTGTCACATCTGGCATCGGCTATGCCATCTGGTACAAGGCCTTGCCGGGGTTGAAAGCCATGGAAGCTTCGGTCGTGCAATTGAGCGTGCCGATCATTGCGGCATTTGGGGGGATTTTGTTGCTGGGGGAGAGCTTGTCACTGCGACTCTTCTTGGCGGCGGTCGCCGTCGTCGGGGGCATAATGTTGGTGACTGTAGAAAAGTCACGCGCAGCGAAACATCGAAACTAACATGTCTACAGTCTGCCAGATTCATCTTGCGTCATTGATCAGCGAGTAGCCCTTGGCTTCAGCGCCGAATTGTAAGAATACACTTGATCGAGGATGCTTTCGGCTTCAACGGGCTCAATACCTTTGGCAAGCGTAACAGTGCCACGGCCATAGTCAAAACTGATCGAACCTTTGTCCAGCGGGGCAGCTTGATAGCGCCCCGTTCGGAATTGGGATGCAGTCGGAACCGAGCGCAGATTTTTCACTTCACTCAGCGCATAGCACTTCGAAACGCCGAGACCCAAAATGCTCCATCGATATCGCAACGAGGTATAGTCAATCCAAATACGCTCTACGCCGAAAGCCATCCACAATAGTGAATAGATTGCAAAACATTCACCCAAGAACCAACCGCAAAGCCAAAACCCCAAGAAAGCCTGTCCTCCAGCGTCGAAGCCTCTTTGAGCAGCATGATTGGATGGACCGTAGATGAAAGTGTTCAATGCCGTTAGTCCGCCGACGGACCAGCCTCCCAACCAAGCAAACAAAAATAATCCAAGAAAGATGCTTTGCGGTGCAGGAACAGTAATGGTCAATTGGCCGTCGCGCTGGCTTACGTTTGCCCTACCCGCCAAAGGCGCTTCAAAATCAGTCATATCGGCAACATGGATCAGATGTGTTTCTTTATTATTACTGCCATCTGCGCCAACGCCCCGTGATCCGCCATCTTACCTGTATGCGGCTTGAGTGGTTCACCTTCTTTCATCGGCAGAATATGGAAGTGCAGATGGAACACTGTCTGCCCGCCCGCACCTTCGTTATACTGCCGCACTTGAAAGCCATCGGCCCCTGTCGCAGCCACAGCAGCTTGGGCCACTTTTTGCACGACGGGCATTACGCGTGCCAACACGGCGGGGTCTGCATCCAGCAAACCGCTTGAGGCAGCCTTGGGGATCACCAGGCAATGCCCATCACATTGCGGCATCACATCCATGAAAGCCAGCGTGTAGTCATCCTCATAGACCTTATGGGCGGGGATTTCGCCGCGTAGGATTTTGGCAAAGATATTGTTGGGATCATAAGCCATGGCGAACCTCATTCCCGCTCAACATGCCGAAATGGCGCGTGTTCGGCAAGTTCCTGCTGTCCTTCGGCGATGGCGGCGCGCTCATGCGCCAGATAATCCGCCACAGCGCGCGAAAGCCCCGGATGGGCCAAATGGTGAAAGCTCTTGGTTGTCACCGGAACATAACCCCGCGCCAATTTATGCTCACCCTGAGCGCCGGCCTCAACCACGCGCAGCCCCCGCGCAATAGCAAAATCAATCGCCTGATAATAACACGTTTCAAAATGCAAAAACGGGTGCTGCTCAATGCAACCCCAGTTGCGGCCATAGAGCGTATCGCCGCCAATCAGGTTCAAGGCGCCAGCGATGATTTTGTCGCCGCGCTTGGCCAGAACCAGCAACACATGTTGGCGCAAATTGTCGTGCAGCATCGCAAAGAAACTGCGCGTCAAATAAGGCTGGCCCCATTTGCGCGAACCCGTATCGATATAAAATTCCCAGAAGTGATCCCAATGATGGGTTTTAATATCATCGCCCGTCAGCGCCATGAACGTCAGCCCCGCATCACGCACCGCCTGGCGTTCCTTGCGTAAATTTTTTCGCTTGGATGAAGAGAGCGCCGCCAGAAAATCTTCAAAACTCGAATAGCACTGATTGAACCAATGAAACTGTATGTCATTGCGCTCCAACCACGTTGGTTCCAGCAGCGCTGCCCCATCCGTCTGCAACGCAAATGTGACGTGTACGGATGAAGTTTTCTGCGCTTTGCAAAGAGCCCCCAATGCGTCCGCCAATGCGGCACGGCGCTCAGGCGTGGCGGCCAGCAATTTGGGCGCTGTCACCGGCGAGAAGGGCACCGAGACTTGCAGCTTCGGATAATAATGCCCGCCCGCCCGCGCAAAAGCATCGGCCCAACCATGATCAAAAACATATTCGCCTTGCGAATGCGATTTGAGATAACAGGGTGCCGCCGCAACCACCTTGCCTGCATCCTCCAAAACCACATGCCGTGCCGCCCATCCGGTTTTTGTCGTGGCCGAACCAGACTTCTCCAGCGCCCATAAAAACGCATGAGAGACAAAGGGATTGAACTGAATATCAGGCGGATTGGCCAACGCATCCCAATCCGCAGCAGAAATCTCCGCCAGTGATGAAAGAATGCGTGGCGTGAACGTCATGCCGGAACAAAATTCTCAAATGTAATCTGATCCGACCACTTTCGTGCTTGCTGCGCGTCAGCTTCGTTCTCGATTGTCCAGGTGATGATCGGGAAACCTGCCGCTTGAAATTCCGTGATCGGCTGAAATGGCAGCTGATGAAAATCAAACGAAATAAAATGCGGCCGGCTTTCAGGCAGATGCAACATCTCGCGCATCGCATAGCGCTTGGCCACGGGCAGGGGATTATAATAGGGATCAATCACCCTGTCCGCCGTAATTCCCCGCGTGGTGTCAGGCGCAATCGCCGCCACGCGTGAAATGAGATCAGGATCAAACGACATCAAGGCATAAGGCCCGTGATAGTTTGCCAAAATATCAACAGCGCGATCCGTCAACGTAAAATCATCATCCCAAAGCGATTTGATTTCAATCACCAGCGTCGTCTGCCCAGCAACTTGTTCCAACAATTCAGCCAGAGTTTGCACGCGGTCCTTACCTTGTTTGAACACCATGGCTTTCAGCTCACGAGTAGTGAAATACTTCACCTTGCCTTTGCCATCCAGAACGCGATCCACCTCATCATCATGAAATACCACGGCCTCGCCATCGGCGGTGAGCTGAATGTCCGTCTCTATGGAAAAGCCATGGGCAATGGCCGTCGCAAAAGAACTCTCGCAATTCTCGACCAAACCGCTCTTCTCATGGTGCAGACCCCGGTGCGCGATGGGCCGATGCACCAACCAATCCAACGCGCGCAGCTGTGGTGTAAAACGCATCAGCGAATCTCCACCACAGCTTCAACCTCAACTGAAACATCCAGAGGCAACGATGAACATCCGACAGATGAGCGCGCATGTTTGCCCGCTTCGCCAAAAACCGCCACCATCAAATCCGATGCACCATTCACCACCTTGGGAATATCAGTGAAATGCGCTGCACAGTTGACAAAACCGACAAGTTTTACAACACGCACCACCCGGTCAAGCTCGCCACCACAGGCGTCATTGATCTGCGCTAAAAGATTAATTGCACAAAGCCGCGCCGCAGCGGCACCTTGATCGACACTCACCCCATCACCCAATTGGCCCAGCTGTTGCGGTTTGCCGCCCAACACAGGAATTTGCCCTGCGACAAAAACCAAGTTTCCGGTTTTCACCCACGCAACATAATTGGCCACGGGTTTCATAGGCTCCGGCAAATCAATGCCAAGGGACTTTAACTTCTCGTCAATCACACCCATGTGAGGCCTTTCATCACCGCTGGTATCGGCTCAAATATATGCTAGCCTTGATTCAGGAACCAACACCATGCGCTTTTCGGCCTCACTCTCCATTATTTCTTTGGCACTCATCTTAGGAATGGCGGAGGCCCACGCCGTAGAGCTTGCCTCATTCCGTGTCTTTTATACTTTCCTGCCATCCCGGATTGACCAGGCTTCAACCACGGTGCCCATTGACGGTGCCTTGGCCTATGAGGCGCGTGGATCTCGGTGCCTTGGCTACACTGTCGATTCCCGCATGGGCAATCGTTATGCCGATGAACATCAGGGTCAAAGGTTTATGGACCTTGAAGCTACAACTTTCGAATCAGCCGATGGTGCAGATTTTGAAGTCAATCAAACACAATATGTGAACAAACAGGCCGATGAACCCGAACGGATCAGTGTGAAACGGCCTGATGGCGCGAGCGCCGCCAACGGTGAAATCAAAGGCGCAAAACCTGCCACTTTTAATCTGAAGCCCGAAATACTTTTTCCCACAGGTCATGAAATCAAACTGCTGGCCGCCGCCGAAAAAGGCATCACCCGCGATGAGTCTTATGTCTACGATGGTTCGGACGGTACAAAATTCTACCGCGCTTTTACTTTTATCGGCAAGAAGCGCGTCGGCGGCAGCTTCACACCGGACGCGCAGAACCCGCAAACCAAAGTGCTCCAAAACCTTGCGTCTTGGCCGTTCTCCATCGGCTATTATCCCGGTGAAGATCCCAAGGCCGACACGCCTGTTTTTCAAGCCAGTTTCAATATGTATGAAAACGGCATCACCACTGAAATGCTGTTTGACTATGGCACCTATGCGATGAAGGGCACTTTGCAGAAACTGGATCTACTGGCCACCGAGCCTTGCGATTCGACTGCGGCACCCATGCCACCAAAGCCAGAAGTGGCAGTGCCCCAATAATGCCAGGCATTGTTATTGCCGCACTCATCGTGGTGGCTGCGCTATGGTTTTTCCGGCAACTGGGCCGCAAGCCGCCACAAGAGGCGCGTGGCTTTTCCACAAAAATTTTCGGTGCAGCACTCATGCTGGTCAGCGCATTCTTGGCTTTGCGGGGCGCAATGGTATTTGCCATGCCACTCTTTCTCGCAGGCGCTGGCCTCTTTGGTTTGGGAAAATATCTGCCGCAAGCAGCCAACATCATGGGGCAGAGACCATCTCCAACGCCGCCCGAACCTTCGACAAAAATGAACGCAAAAGAAGCCCTGTCGGTTCTGGGCCTGACGCAAGCTGCTTCCCGCGATGAAATTATTGCCGCCCACAAGCGCTTGCAACGTACCAATCACCCAGACGTGGGCGGCAGCGACTATCTCGCCGGAAAAATCAACCAGGCGCGGGACGTTCTGTTAAAGCGCTAGCCTTGCGGCGCAATCGCCATGCAACGCGAACCCAGCCGCGTCAATCGTGCACAAGCCTTCTTGGCGCTCGCTGCATCAAAGCCCGCAAAGCGAGCGTGATAGATCATCTTACCTTTAAGATCCGCCGCAACGGTAAAGCCCTGCTTGTCTTGTAAAAGGCCACTGGCCCTGCCGCGCAAAGAGGCAATCTTGGCATCGGCCAAATCCTTATGTGGGTATGCCCCAATCTGAATATTCCAACTGTTGGCCATCACATTTGCCAAGCTGTTGGGCGCGTCATTTGCTGAAACGACGGCGAAGGGAAGCTTTGCAGGCAACTTATTCTCACTGTCGAGATTGGCCTCCAAAACTTTCGGGCGTGCGGGTGAATTCGTAGCCGTCGCCAGCTTGTCAGCCTGGTCTTCCTCGTTGCCACTCGTATCGATTGCGCCATTGGCAGCATCTAAAGCCGCAACGGCAAGTTCCTGATTGGCCATCGTGTCGGCCTGATCAGTTTCAGGTTTTGTTTTAGGTGCCAAGGGATTGATCACACCCTTCGAAGAACCAGCAACCGATGCAATCGTCTCGCCTTCCTTGGCCTTGGCAAAATTCTTTTCCAACATGGCACGCATAAATCGCTCACGCGAGGGCGCAGAGCGCGCACCCAGAACAACGCCAACCAAACGCTTGTTACCATGTTTGGTCGAGGTCACCAGATTATAACCTGAATCGGCAATGTAACCCGTCTTGATCCCGTCAGTGCCAGCATAGTGCTCGACCAACCGATTATGGGTTCGGATGATGTGACCGTGAAAGTTAAATACCGTAGTACGGAAATAGGGATAGTATTGTGGAAAGTCGCGCATCAGGTGCAGGCCAAGTGTCGCCATATCGCGCGCCGTCGTATATTGGCTCGGGTTGGGTAGACCAGATGCATTCATAAAGGTCGAATGGTTCATCCCAATGCTATGGGCCACGCGGGTCATCCGCGCTGCAAAATTGCTCTCGCTGCCGCCAAGATTTTCGCCGATTGCGGCGGCAACATCATTGGCAGACTTGGTGACCAAAGCTTTGATCGCCTCATCAACAGTGAGCGATGATCCCGCCCGCAGATGCAATTTTGAAGGGGCCATCGCAGCAGCGCGCGCCGACACATGCAATTTGCTGGAGCGAGTGATACGACCTGCCTTCATGTCTTGAAACAAAACATAAAGCGTCATCATCTTGGTCAAGGATGCCGGATGGCGCAAACCATCCTCATTGTCTTGAAACAGAACCTGTCCCGTGCGGGCATCAACCGTAATGGCTGAAAATTGCGGGGAAGCCATTGACGCGCTGCTGGCCAAGAGTGAGACCACCAGACCAGCGCTGGTCAACTTCAAAAACGACAGAACAGATTTCAAATCAAATCCCCACAAAGTGCCCCGCCACGAAGGCTGTATTCAAACCATAGTGAACAAGGCCTTACCACCGGGTAAATCCCCAATGACCCGATTCATCATCTCATGCGCCTTTTAGACCGAACAATGAAATTGGTGCAATGCAATATTTCTTCTTGACTTAATGTTGCAGTGCACATATATCGACATCAACAACGAATTCCAAACCAACCCGTTGCCCAGAAGGAATACGATCATGATGAAGACATTTGAAGATATGCAAGCCATGAACAAAGACGGCATTGAAGCTTTCACCGCTTCGAACGCTGCCTTGACCAAGGGTTACCAAGCTGTTGCCCAGGAAGTTGCTGATTTCTCAAAGAAATCTATGGAAAAAAGTGCAACTGTTTGGCAGAGCGCTGTTGCCGCCAAGTCCTTTGACAAGGCTGTTGAAGTTCAACAGACTTTTGCCAAGGAAGTTTTTGACGCAAGCGTTGCCGAATTCACCAAGCTCGGCGAACTCTATGCCGCTGCTGCCAAGAGCGCATTCAAGCCATACGAAGCCAGCTTTGCTGCTTTCGGCGTGAAGGCTCCTGTCACCAAGTAATTCACGTTGTGAGTTTGTAAGTTTTCGAAACCCGCCGGAGCAATCCGGCGGGTTTTGCTATTTGAGTTCAATCACCACAGGCACATGATCCGATGGCTTCTCATGGCCCCGCGCATCGCGGTGGATTTCTGCCGCCACCAGCATATCGGCAGCCTGCGGCGAGAGGAGATGGTGATCGATTCGGATGCCATTGTTTTTGGGCCAGGCCCCAGCCTGATAATCCCAGAAGCTATAGGCAGCTTCGGCAGGGTGCAAAGCGCGCCAAGCATCCGTCAGCCCAAGGCTCACCAATTCCTGAAACGCCGCGCGTGATGGCGGCAGCCATAGCGCATCATTCACCCAAGCCTCTGGCCGCTTCATATCCAGAACGGCGGGAATCACATTGTAATCGCCCGTCAGAACGAAAGCCTCTTCATTTTGCAGCATGTCCATGGCCAGTGCATGAAGTCGCTTCATCCATGCGAGTTTGTAGTCATATTTCGGCCCCGGTGCTGGGTTGCCATTGGGCAGATAAAGCCCACCCACAGTGACGGGACGGCTGGCCCCGAAAACCGTGGCCATCACGAATCGGGCCTGTTCATCCGACGCATCACCCGGAAGGCCCCGAACCACATTTTCAATTTTACCCCGCGCCAAAAGGGCCACACCATTGTAAGTCTTCTGGCCGTGAACCGCGCAGGAATAGCCAAGCTCTTCAAAAGCCGCCGCTGGAAAATTATGGTCTTCGCATTTGATTTCCTGCAAACACAGAACATCCGGCTTTTCAGCCTTCACCCATTCGGTCACCTGTTCAAAGTGCGCCTTAATGGAGTTGACGTTCCACGTGGCGATGCGCATGGCTTAAAGCGAGAAACTGGTGCCGCAGCCGCAAGACGATTTCGCCTGGGGATTGGCAACACGGAAAGATTGGCCCATCAGATCATCAACAAAATCCACCGTCGCGCCAGACATATGGACCAGCGACATGGAATCAACCAAAAGGACAGCGCCATCACGTTCCACCGCAGTATCATCGGCCTCACGCGACGCATTGAGGGAGAACTCATATTGAAAGCCCGAGCAGCCGCCGCCATTGACCGCAATGCGCAAAGCCGCAGACTGATCGTTTTTGGCAGCCACAGCGCAAATGCGCTGGGCGGCGCGGGGTGTCAGATTGATTTGGGCCTGTTCCATAGGCCAGATGTTGTGCCTTCGGGCTTAAAAGTCAATGGGGCGGCCTGATGCTTGATCGCCACGCCAGTTTCGCCAGCCACGCCGCCCAATCCTTGGGCCGGGCCATTGCCGAAACAAATGAACCCCATCGCTCGTGTTTTGCCAGGGACAGGGACAGAATCATTCATGCTCAGGCTTTCCGCCGCCTGAAGCAGAAAACCCAGGTTTTTGTGGCTCATGAAGGTGATCACTTTCGTACCCGTCTCACCCATTCCATCGAGGTGGCGCAAATCGCGCGCGCTCTGGCGCGCAGTTTACGCCTCGATGAAGACCTGACCGAAGCCTTGGCGCTGGCCCATGATTTGGGTCACACACCTTTTGGCCATGCCGGAGAGCGCGAACTCGACAAATTGATGCAGCCCTATGGCGGCTTTGATCATAATGCCCAGACGCTGCGCATCGTCACCAAGCTCGAACGCAAATACGCTGCCTTCGATGGTTTAAACCTTACCTGGGAAACGCTCGAAGGCCTCGTCAAGCATAATGGGCCATTGATCGACGCCAAGGGCCATGCGATTGGCCACTACAAAGAGCAGGGCCTTCCCGCCGCCATCATCGAATATACCGAAGCCCATGATCTCAGACTATCGACCTATGCCTCAGCCGAAGCCCAAATCGCAGCCCTGTCGGATGACATTGCTTATAATGCTCATGACATCGACGACGGCTTGCGGGCCAAGCTCTTTGACGTGATTGATTTGGGCGATGTGCCGCTGGTGGGTGTGGCTTTGGGCCATGTTCTCAAGACCTATCCGAAACTCGAAACACCGCGCGTCATCCACGAAACCGTGCGCCGCATCATCGCCGCCATGATCCAGGATGTGCTCGAACAAACCGCGCGCAACATCAAAGGTGCAAAGCCCCACAGTGCGGAAGATGTGCGCATGTTGGGCAGAACTTTGGCCAGTTTCAGCGCCCAGATGGCAGAGAACAACCGCGTGCTACAAAGCTTCCTTTCGGCGCATATGTATCGCCATCCCCGCGTCCTCGCAATTATGAACAAAGCCCAGCGCATTGTTCACGATCTTTTCGAAGCTTACATGGATGATGAGGCCTTGTTGCCGCAAGACTGGCGCGATATTCATCCGCCTACGGACAAACAGCATTATGCCAGACAAGTTTGCGATTTTCTCGCCGGAATGACTGATAACTATGCCTTGGAACAACATCGCCGTTTGTTTGACCTCGACCCGCTTTTTCGTTAGGGCAGGGCCAGAAGTGTGAATTGAAAAACCAATGAATATATTTGCCGAATTTCAAAGCGTTATTATCGCCGCAGTTAAGCAACTTGTTGCAGCCGGAAAGCTGCCCGCAGCACTCGATATGAGCAAGATCACGGTGGAACCGCCGCGTGATGCAACACATGGCGATGTGTCAACCAATGTGGCGATGGTTCTTGCCAAACCCGCAGGCACCAATCCGCGCGCACTCGCTGCACTGCTTGAACCAATGCTGGCAGCCCACGCTGACGTCAAATCAGTTTTGGTTGCAGGCCCCGGATTTATCAATCTCACCCTCAAAGACACAATTTGGCCCCGCGCTTTGCAGGCCGTGTTGGCTCAAGAAGACCAATATGGATCTTCAACTCTAGGGCAGGGCATTAAAGCAAACGTTGAATATGTTTCTGCCAATCCGACCGGCCCCTTGCATGTGGGCCATTGCCGGGGTGCCGTCTTCGGTGATGCGCTTGCCGCTGTGCTGGCTTTCTCTGGCTTTGACGTCACCAAGGAATATTACATCAATGATGCCGGCGCACAGGTTGACGTGCTGGCCCAATCGGCAATGCTGCGCTACCGCGAGGCTTGCGGCGAGGACATTGGCGAAATTCCAGCGGGGCTCTATCCAGGCGATTATCTCAAACCCGTTGGCCAAGCGCTGAAACAAGAATTCGGAACCAGCCTTCTCACCAAGAATGATTGGCTGCCTTTGGTGCGCGACAAATCCATTGCGATGATGATGGTGATGATCCGCGAGGATCTTGCCGCACTTTCGATCCAGCAGGAAATTTTCTTCTCAGAAAAATCGCTGCAAACCTCTGGCGCTGTCACAAGCGCGTTGGCCACGCTTGAGAAGGCGGGTCAAATTTACATGGGCAAATTGCCACCGCCTAAGGGTGAAGTGCCAGTCGATTGGGAAGACCGCGAACAAACGTTGTTCCGCGCCACAAATTTTGGCGATGACACAGATCGGCCATTGAAAAAATCCGATGGCTCTTTCACCTATTTTGCGTCCGACGTGGCCTATGCTGAAAATAAAATCGCGCGTGGCTTCAAACAGCTCATCTATGTTTTGGGCGCTGATCACGGCGGCTATGTCAAACGGCTGCAAGCCGTGGGTGCAGCGTTTTCCGGGGGCACCGTGCAAGTCGATGCCAAGCTGTGCCAACTCGTCAAACTCTTCCGCAATGGCGAGCCCGTGAAAATGTCAAAGCGGGCAGGGGAGTTCGTGACGCTGCGTGAAGTGGTGGATGAAGTGGGCCCAGACGTTGTCCGCTTCATGATGCTCTACCGCAAAAACGAAGCGCCGCTGGATTTTGATTTTGCCAAAGTCACTGAGCAATCAAAGGATAATCCAGTGTTCTATGTGCAATATGCCCATGCCCGGATTTGCTCAGTTCTGCGCAACGGACCTAAGACTCTTTCCGGTCAGCCGGAGTTTTCCTTGCTGACCGATGTCGCCGAAACCGCGTTAATCCGGAAAATTGTTGAATTTCCGCGCCTTGTGGAAGCTTCTGCACAGGCTCATGAACCTCATCGAATTGCCTTTTATCTCTATGAATTGGCGAGTGAATTTCATTCTTTATGGAACAGGGGCAAAGAACTGCCGCAATTAAGGTTTATTTTGGAAGGACAAGATACTGTAACCTTAACGCGGCTCGCTTTCTTAAGGGCGATTCGCTATTGTTTGGCCAATGGGCTTCGGCTGTTGGGTGTCACACCCGTCGAAGAAATGTAGGGTACATCGGGATGGACGAAAATTCGGGCAATACGACAGACAAGCGCAACTGGCGCGAGCGTTTGGGCATCGGCAAAAACGCTGCACCTACAGACTTGCCCAAATTGTCGGGCGATTTTAAATCCACAGTAAAATCGCCAGAGGCAGAAGCCACAGCACCAAAACCCGGCACTGCGCGCCCGGCTGCCTATACGCCAGTCAAAGCCGCACCAATGGCACCACGCCCAGCGCCAAAATCCGGCGCGTCTTCGTCAAGCCCGATTGCGGAGCGACCGGCTGGCCCACGTAATACTTCTATGCCAACCGAAAATCTTGCAGCCAAACTGCGCGATCAACGTGAAGCCGCCGAGAAGCTTGCGGTCCAGCGCGTTCAAGCTGCCAAGCAGAAAGCCGAATCGACTTTGGTAACGCCCGCGTCTGCAATCTCCGCCGCCGGAAAACCCAAATTCACTTTTGCTGATGAAGGCGCTGGCGTAACCCCCGTTGTAACTGCCTCGCCAACCCAAATGCCGCGCCCAGCAGCTACCCCACAACCAACCGCAATGCCAGTGGCCCGGCCAGCTCAGGTTCAGGTGCCCCCGCCACAATACGCGCCTCAGGCCCAGCCCGCATTCCAACCGCAGATGCAGCCACCGCGCCCACAGCTGGGTGCCAACCCGGGTTATGCGTTGCCACCGGGCCATCCACAGCAGGGCCAAGGCGGCTTTGCGCCCCAGCCGCCGCAATACCAACCGCAGCAATATCAACCGCCACAACCCCAGCAGCCGTTCCCCAATCAGGGATATAGCCAACAGCCAGCTTATCGACCGATTGATCCGCAGACGGGCTATGCGCCGCCGCCAGGGTTTAATCCTGCGGCTCGCCCCAGTTTCCAACCACAAGCACCCGCAGCCAATCCACGAGGGCCGGTGCCACCGCGCGCTGGGTTCCAACCTGCAACGCAGCCAAATCCACGTTTAGGCAACCCACCACGCGGCCCACAATTAAAAGTCGGTCCCGCATCATCAAACGCGGCTGAAAGCGATGATGTTTTCGAGCCAACACCCGCGCGTGCGCCACGTCGGGCCACGGCAAATGAATATCAACAGGCATACCGCGATGAAATGGCCTTCGACGATGAAACCCCGCGCTCCAGCAAACTGGGTGTCATTCTGGGCCTCGTCTTACTTGGTCTTCTTACAGCCTTTGGTGCCATCTACGCGTATTCACATTACGCCAAAACCCAACATGCCGCCACTTCAGGCACAAATGTACCCGTCGTTGCAGCGCCCCAGACGCCAACCAAAGTCGTTGCCGATCCTGCCGCCGCAGGCCAGCCAGTCGATAGCGGAAAAAAGCTGATCTATGACCGTATAGAGGGCGATCATGAAGTTCTCGGTGGCCAGTTGAAATCGAATGAGGAAGTGCCGCAACAGCCTCAGGGCAGCGGCACCAACATAGCACCATCACCAACAGTGCCTCAGCCTGCCTCTGGCAACGGCGATGGCACGCCTTTGCCTCTGCCCCCACCGCCCGGGGCGGCAACGGGCCAGCAAGGAACGCTGGTGCCTGATGGCAAAACCGATAGTGCAACCATAACCCCAGCCGCCGAACCAAGTTCGGCGGCAAATTCATCTGCACAGGCAGCCAGTGATGGGCCAATCGCAGCGCCACCACTACCGAACACTGTGACGGCAAGTCAAACACCAGCTCCGGCTGTAGCGCTGCCAGTCCCGGTCGCAGCACCACCCCCGCCGGCCCCCTCAGGCAACGCAGCAGATACACCTTTGGCTCCTGTAAATCCGGCAAAACCCGCGGCCGCAAGCCCAAAAGCTGCGGCTGAAATCACAGACACCACACCTGCAAAACCAGCCGCCAAAAAGCCTGATGCGTTGAAGAAACTCGTCTTGGGCCAACGCGGGGCAAAATCATTGGGTGCAAAACCCGTTGTTCTGGTGCCGCCGAGCACGAGTGCCGCCACCGCACCTGTCGTCATCGCCAGCAATCAGTCCACCACCCCAACGCAGCCCATTGACGCTGGCAGCAGTCTCTATGGCGATGCCCCAGTGGTTACTGCTCCAGTGGTCACCGCGCCTGCACCAAGAACGCTATCCTCCATCTTTGCCCCTGCCAAAACCATTGCAGCGGCCCCCGCCACCCCAGCGCTTACCAAACCCATTGCGACTGCCCCTGCCGCTCCAGCAGCGGCAACAGGGGCCTTTGTGGTGCAATTGGCATCCTTTGCCTCAAAGTCTGACGCCAGCGCCGAATATCAACGCCTAGCAGCCAAACATGGTGCGATCATCACCCGCTACGCACCAATTATACAAACTGCCCAAGTGGCCGGATCGACACGCTTCCGCCTGAATTTGGGCCCAATGACATCCAACGATGTGGCATCTAACGTATGCTCATCACTAATTGCCGCAGGAGAAAGGGATTGCTTGGTCCGTCGGCAATGATATAGTTGGTACATTCGGGGGCTTACTAAAATTGAAAATACGCGCCTTTATTTCAGGCTGCGCGGGAACTGTTGTAACTGACGACGAAGCACGGTTTTTTGCGGAGTTTAATCCTTGGGGTCTAATTCTCTTCAAGCGCAATTGTGAAGCGCCTGAGCAGATACGCTCTCTCATTGCATCCTATCGAAAGGCGGTTGACAGGCCGGACGCTCCGGTTTTCGTCGATCAGGAAGGCGGTCGCGTGCAGCGCATTGGACCGCCAGTGTGGCGCAAATATCCTGAAGCGCGAAAGTTTGGCAACCTCTACCAGATCAATCCAAGCCTTGCTTTGCGGGCCGCACGCAACATCGGCCGCCTAATGGCCTCCGAGCTTTATGATCTTGGCTTTACCTCATCCTGCCTGCCCGTCCTCGATGTGCCTCAATCAGACTCACATGACGTGATCGGCAATCGCGCCTATGATACAAGACAAGAGCGCATTATCATTTTGGCCAATGCTCACATTGCGGGCCTAATGGAAGGTGGCATTCTGCCGGTAATGAAACACGTGCCCGGCCACGGGCGTGCGCTGGTGGATAGTCACCACGATCTGCCTATGGTGACCGCCAGCAGGCACGACCTTGAGCACAGCGACTTTGTGCCATTCACCGCACTTGCCGATCTGCCTATGGCGATGACGGCTCATGTGATTTATCATGCGATCGATGCGCAAAACCCAGCAACACTTTCCCGCAAAATCGTGCGCCACGTTATTCGCAAAGTGATCGGCTTTAACGGACTGCTGATAACGGATGATCTCTCGATGAAAGCTTTGAGTGGAAGCTTCGCTCAAAAATCACAAATGGCCTATGATGCGGGTGTTGACATGCTGCTCCACTGCAATGGTGTGATGGCAGAAATGCGCGAAGTGGGCTTGGCTGCGACCGAACTGTCACCAAAAACTGCGCGCCGCGCCAAAGCGGCATTGAAATTGCGCCGCAAACCCCAGCCCTTCGATGAAAAGCAAGCCGTTGATGATCTTGAAGCCCTGATGACAGGCTAGTGGACCGGGCCTGTTCATTACTGATTCTGGGGATAAATCAGGCTAACCTGTCGAATCATCCGGCTGTTTCTGCGAAACAGCACAGATCAATTGATCAACAACGAGAGATCGAAGGGCAAACTTGGCAGACCAACAACCAACAACAGACTTCTGGGCCGAAGGTGCAAAGCCTGATCGGCTGGCACCGCCAGTGCCGACCGAAGAATTGATTGTCGACGTCGGCGGCTTTGAAGGCCCGCTGGATTTGCTGCTCGAATTGGCTCGTGCCCACAAGATTGATCTGGCGCAAGTTTCAATCTTGGCCCTTGCCAATCAATATCTCGATTTCATTGATCGCGCTAAAATGATGCGCATCGATGTGGCGGCTGACTATCTGGTGATGGCCGCTTGGCTCGCCTATTTAAAATCGCGTTTGCTGATCCCGCTGCCGCCATCAACAGATGAGACGGCACCGCAAGACATGGCCGCGCGTCTGGCCTTCCGCCTGCAACGCCTTGCCGCAATGCGTGGGGCAGGAGAGCAACTGTTAAAGCGTCCACAGCTCGGCCAAGACGTTTTCGGGCGCGGTGCGCCACAACCATTGCAAGTTGACGTGACGCGCGAATATGCCGACAATCTGATCGATCTTCTCAAAGCCTATGCAGAGCGCCGCCAAAGAAAAGTTATACGGCAAACTTATACAGTCAAACGCCAACGCACGTGGAGCATCAAGGAAGCCCGAGAGGCCATTGAGCGCATGGTGGGCGCAATGGATGAATGGGGAACGTTTGATCATTGGCTGGAGCATTTTTTTTCGACAGCAGAAACCCGCCGTTCGGTTCGCGCCTCAAGCTTTACGGCAAGCCTGGAGCTGGCCCGTGATGGCCGCATTGAATTGCGCCAGGAAGAAGCCTTTCACCCCATCTACTTGCGCCGCCGTATTTCTGATTTGGAAAGCCAGGATAATCCAGTATGAACCCCAGGCCAATGATGATTGAACCCTCAGACACCGAGATCGAAGATGCCTTTGCAGAGATTTCTGCGAACGCAGAGAACACGGTTGCGCGCCACCCGATGGCCGACCGCGCCGAGAATTTGCGCATCGTTGAGGCCATGCTTTTCGCCTCCGCCGAACCGCTGGGCGCCGACTCTTTTGCGCAGTTTTTGCCCCAAGGCACCGACATTGCTGCGCTTTTGTCTGATCTCGCCGAGAACTATGCCAATCGCGGTGTCAATATTGTGCAGGTCTCCGGTAAATTCGCTTTGCGCACAGCGCCCGACATGGGTTCGCTTTTGCGCCGCGAGAAGACCGAGCAAAAACGCCTGACCAGAGCAGCCCTCGAAACTCTTGCGATCATCGCTTACCACCAGCCCGTGACTCGTGCCGAAATCGAAGACGTGCGCGGGGTCGCAATTTCCAAAGGCACTTTAGACAATCTCTTGGAAATTGGCTGGGCCAAAATGCGCGGCCGCCGCAAAACTCCGGGCAGGCCTGTCACCTATGGCACAACAGATGCCTTCCTCAGCCATTTCGGCCTCAATGAATTGACCGATCTTCCCGGCTTGCAAGAACTCAAGGCAGCTGGCTTGTTGGAAGGCAATTTGCCGCCGGGCTTTGATATTCCAATGCCGAAATTGGGTGACAGCCTGACAGCAGAGGAAGAACCGCTGGACGGAACAGAATTAGCGCCTCTGGAATCACCCTTGGAAATGCATTTCGAAGAGCCTCAAGCCTGACCGCTTGATCGCGGCGTTAAGGCTGAAAACCACATCACTTCAAAGACTCATATGGTGAATGCCCGGCTTCTCGCTGTGGCTGGCCGTTAAACGTTTACCCTAACGCTTCATCCTTAATTTTGTTTTACCATTATTTACCATAGGTTTAGCTGGCGTATTGGATGCAAATGCTTCACACATTGTGAACCGAATTGAATGCGTTCCGCCCGCCTCTCCAGGCGCGGAGCTTTTCCCAAAGGGACGGTGCTCTGCCAGCACCAGCGCACCGTCCCGCAGCACTTTGAGGCGCACCGCGCCACTGTAACGACGGCGACACATTGCGGAACGATAAAGCACAACCCAATGAGCGCCATGTGAATGCCTTGAGGTCAGGTCCGCCGCATCTCCTGATTTTAAGGCTAGCCGGTCCGGGCCTGAACTGAGTGGCCTCCTCGTTCTGAAACTCCCGGGCCGGCACCTTTTCCCAAAACAGACAAATAAAAAAGCGCCAGACCAGCTGGCGCTTTTATCCGTTTCAGAAAGCCAAGATCACTTGATCTTGGTTTCCTTGAATTCCACATGCTTGCGCGCCACGGGATCGTATTTCATGAATGAAAACTTTTCCGTCTTGGTGCGCGAATTCTTTTTAGTCACATAAAAGTAACCGGTGTCAGCAGTCGATGCCAACTTGATCTTGATCACATTGCCTTTGGCCATTTGAAACTCCAATATCTGGGGCGGATAGAGCCGAAAGCAGCCGCGATGTCAAGTTTAACGCTAATCGCGCCCCAAGGCCTTGGCTTTCGTCGCGGTCTCGTCAAAACCATCCATCCGCATCGCCCACTGGGCGCCGACAACAGCGCCTTTGACGCGCGGCAAAAGCCAGAGTGACAATGCCGCAATGACGATCGGCCAAGCCGCCATCTGCAACCACAAATCTGGAGACCAGACTTTCTCCACCACCCACATGGCCGGAACCACGATGTGGCCGACAATGAGAATAGTGAAATAGGGCGGCGCATCATCAGCGCGTTGGGCAGTGAAGTCTTGCTGGCAATGATCACACGCTTGCGCCACTTTTAAATAACCCGCCATCAAATGCCCTTGGCCGCACGAAGGGCAGCGCTTGCCAAAACCGCGCCACAGAGATTGCGCCACAAGCCTTCTCATCGCCTGCGGCCTTTCTTCTTGATGCGCGATCCCGGTTTGCCAGCGCGGCCGTCCGACACCATCTCAAAGCGCAAGCCGCCTTTGACTGGGGCCACTTCAACAAGCTTCACTTTCACCTTGTCGCCAAGTTGGAACGTCTCGCCTTGCTTTTGTCCCACCAGCCTGTGGGCCACTTCATCATAGATAAAATAATCGCGGCCCAAAGTATTGACCGGAACAAATCCATCTGCGCCCGTCTCATCGAGAACCACAAACAACCCCGCACCCACCACACCGGAAATCTTGCCCGAAAATACAGCACCCACTTGTGGCGCGAGAAAAGCGGCAATCAATCGGTCAGTCGTTTCGCGCTCGGCCAACATGGCGCGGCGCTCCGCCACGGAGATCATCTCTGCCGTTTCATCCAACTGATCGATGTCGTCCTTCGATAATCCATCGTTGCCAGCCCCCAAGGCGGTGATCAAAGCGCGGTGCACAATGAGATCGGCATAACGCCGAATGGGCGAAGTGAAATGGGCATAGCGGGCGAGGTTCAATCCGAAGTGTCCGACATTGGCGGGGCTGTATGTGGCCAGCGCCTGTGAACGTAAAACCACATCATGCACCAGATGTTCAAATTCCTCGCCTTTGACGGAATGCAAAATCGCATTGAAATGCTTGGGCCGCACCACCTGACCTAAAGCAAAGTCCCGCCCAATGGTTTTTAAAAACATCGCCAAGGATTTCAACTTCTCGGGGCTTGGCACATCATGCACGCGGTAGAGCAGCGCTGTCTTGTGTTTTTCCAATTCTTCGGCGGCGGCCACATTGGCCTGGATCATGAATTCTTCGATAAGCTGGTGCGCCTCCAGCCGCGGCGGCACCACGACCTTGCTGACATTGCCCTTTTCATCCAATTTGATTTTACGCTCGGGCAAATCCAACGCCAATGGTGCACGCTTGTCTCGCGCCTTTTTCACGGCGTGATAAGCAGCCCAGAGCGGTCGCAAAACATCAGGCAGCAAAACCTCAGCCTTGGTCGAAGGCCTTCCGTCAATGGCCTCCTGGGCCTCTTCATAAGACAGCTTTGCGGCAGAGCGCATCGAAATCCGTGCAAAAGAATGATCCAGCTTATGGCCTTGCGCATCAAAGCGCAGGAAGCAGGCCAGAGCAGGGCGGACTTCTTTTTCGCGCAGTGAACAGAGATCATTGGAAATCCGTTCCGGCAACATGGGCACAACCCGATCTGGAAAATAAACCGAATTACCCCGAAACCGGGCTTCTTTATCAAGCGCCGTGCCGGGCCGCACATAGGCCGCCACATCGGCAATCGCCACAATCACCTTGAAGCCGCCAACGTTGCCCTTGGCATCATCAGGCGCAGCGAAGACAGCATCATCATGGTCCCGCGCATCGACAGGGTCGATAGTGACTAGCCGCACCTGGGTTAAATCCTTGCGGCCCGCCTTGGTGAATCCAGAGAGCTTTTCTGCGTCTGCCAAAACCGCATCGGGAAAGTGATTGGGAATGCCATGCTGATTAATCGCAATTAGCGAAATATTGCGTGGGTCATTCATATCACCCAGGCGTTCGCGCACGCGGGCCGCCGGAAGGCCAAAGCCGCGCTCGCGTGTGATTTCAATCGAAACGAGTTCGCCGTTTTCAGCACCACCTTCATCGCCGCGCAGAACTTGATAGTCATGGCGCGACTTTTTATCGACAGGGATCAGCCGCGCGCCCTGGCCTTTGACAAGGCGAAACACCGCCAACAGCTTTCCGGCTTTACCGACCAACAGCCGCATAACCTTGGCCTGGTGGGAATAGCCATGACGACCAGACAAGGCCTCCAGCTTTGCCACTACGCGGTCCCCCGGCTTTGGCGACTTGCCTTCACCGGGCTTCACCAGAATTTTGCCCTCACGCGGGCTGCCATTTGTCTCGATGAATTGACCGAAGAGATCGCCGTCCTTGTCAGAACCCAAAACTTCAACAACGCCGACAGGTGGCAAGCCATCACGCGTGACCATATGTTTGCGCCGCGATTCAATTTCGCCCTTGGCGGACATATCTTTCAAAAATTTCTTGAGGCCAATTTTATCGGCACCTTTGACACCAAAGGCCTCAGCGATCTCGCGCTTACCCACTTTGCCGGGCGCGTTGGCAATAAAGCGCAAAATATCATCCGCGTTGGGTAACTGTCCCTTGCGCAGTTTTGCTTTATGATTGTCAGGCTTCTTGGACAACAGCAGTCTTCACTGCCTTTTTGGCAGCTTTCTTTGCGGGTGATTTTTTGGCAGGCTTCTTTGCGGCCTTTTTGGCAACAGGCTTCTTCTTGGCACCGCCAGACTTGGCCTCGCGCTCGCCAATCAAGGCCACGGCCTCATCCAATGAGATTGTCTCAGGTGTTTTGTCCTGAGGAATGGTGGCATTGGTTTTGCCATGCTTCACGTAAGCACCATAGCGGCCCGAGAAGACTTCGACATTTCCCGTGCCGTCAGGATGCGCACCAAGATTTTTGAGGGCACCAGGGCGCGAACGTTTCGAAGGCCCCTTGGCGCGTTTCTCAGCCAGAAGATCAACCGCGTGATTGAGCCCAATGGTGTAAACGTCTTCCGGGCTTTCGAGATTCGCATAAACGCCATCATGCAGAATGAAGGGCCCAAAGCGGCCAAAATTGGCAACGATGGGTGTTTGTGTTTCTGGATGTAAGCCGACTTCGCGTGGCAACGAGAGAAGACGCAAAGCCTGCTCCAAAGTGATCGAGGCAGGATTGGTGTTCTTGGGGATCGAAGAGCGTTGTGGCTTTTCGCCTTCGACTGTCTCGCCCAACTGCAAATAGGGTCCGAAGCGACCCACACGGCGCGTGACGTTCTGACCCGTTTCCGGGTCTTGACCGAGCAAGATGCCATCCGCAGGCACAGCATCAGCGGCTGTCTCGGCATTGACCGACATTGGCCTTGTGAAGTTGCAGGTCGGATAATTGGTGCAGCCGATGAAGGAACCAAAACGCCCGAGCTTCAATGAGAGCTTTCCGTCGGCACAAGACGGGCAGGCCCGCGCATCTCCGCCATCAGCACGGGCGGGAAAAATATGCGGTGCCAGAAGTTCGTTCAAAGCGTCAATCACTTGCGTGATGCGCAGGTCTTTTACTTCGCCCAAAGCAGCGGTGAAATCTTTCCAGAAATCACGCAAGACTTGTTTATAATCTTTCTCACCATTGGAGATGAGATCAAGCTGTTCTTCCAAATTCGCCGTGAAATCATATTCTACATAACGCTTGAAGAAGCTTTCAAGGAAGCCAGTGACGACACGGCCCTTGTCATCGGGGATCAGGCGCTTCTTCTCAATGCGCATATAACCGCGATCAGAGAGTGTTTTCAAAATCGACACATAGGTTGAAGGCCGACCAATGCCGAGCTCTTCCAGCTTTTTGATCAAAGAGGCTTCAGAATAGCGCGGTGGCGGTTCGGTGAAATGCTGGGTCGGGATGATGGATTTGACACCTGTGGCATCGCCCCGCGCCATGGCAGGCAGGCGCTTGGCATCCTCATCTTCGCCGTCATCAAGGTCTTCATTATAGGCGCGCAGGAAGCCATCAAACTTCACGACGGAACCCGTGGCGCGGAATGAATAATGCTTGCCGTCGCTGCCTGTGGCACCGATGTCAGCCGCTGTGCGTTCAAGCTCGGCACTTTCCATTTGGCTGGCAATGGTGCGCTTCCAGATCAGATCATACAAAGCCCATTGTTCGCCATCCAAAGTCTTGCGGACTTGATCGGGATGACGCAGCAAATCTGTGGGGCGAATGGCTTCATGCGCTTCCTGGGCATTCTTGGCTTTGGACGTATATTTGCGCGGCACCGATGGCACATAGGGCTCGCCGAAATTCTTCAAAATGGAGTTGCGCGCCGCCGCAATGGCCTCAGGGGCCATATCGATTCCATCGGTTCGCATATAGGTGATAAGGCCCACTGTATCGCCGTCGATTTCCACGCCTTCATACAGGCGCTGAGCGATCTGCATGGTGCGCGCCGACGAGAAGCCCAACTTGCGTGAAGCTTCTTGTTGCAGCGTAGAAGTTCGGAAAGGCGCGAAAGGATGGCGCTTGGCGGGTTTGCTCTCGATTGTGTCAACCTTGAACGAAGCACCCTTCAAAGCCGAGGAGATGGCATGGGCCGAAGCCTCGTTTCCGAGTGCCAGTTTTTCGAGCCGCTTGCCATCGATGGCGGAGAGACCCGCTTGAAACTCGGCCCCTTGGTTGGTGCTGAAAGTTCCGTCAATCGTCCAATATTCCTGGGCGCGGAAGGCTTCGATTTCCAATTCACGGTCACAAATCAGACGCAGCGCCACAGATTGCACACGGCCCGCCGAGCGGGAACCCGGAAGTTTGCGCCACAAGACAGGCGAGAGGGTGAAGCCGACAAGATAGTCGAGCGCACGTCTTGCCAGATAGGCATCCACCAATGCCGCATCCACTTCACGCGGATGGGCCATGGCTTCGAGCACGGAAGTCTTTGTGATGGCGTTGAATGCCACGCGTTCCACCGTTTTGCCTTTGAGCGCGCCCTTCTTTTTCAAGACTTCCAGCACGTGCCAGGAAATGGCCTCGCCCTCGCGGTCAGGGTCGGTGGCCAGAACCAGCTTATCACTGCCCTTGAGGGCTGTGGCGATGTCAGAGAGGCGCTTGGCGGATTTCGCGTCCACCTCCCAATCCATGGCGAAATCTTCGTCTGGCTTCACCGAGCCGTCTTTGGCGGGCAAGTCACGGACATGGCCAAAGGACGCCAGAACGGTGAATTCCTTGCCCAGATATTTATTGATGGTTTTGGCCTTGGACGGCGATTCGACAACGACGACTGTCATTCAAAATTCCAGTTTGAAGCGCCAGCTCATAGAGTGGATGGGAGGAACAGGCAAGTTTTCCAGATATTTGGTTACCATGAACCAGAAATACAACCAGTGCTCAACCTAAGATCGTCTTATCACATGCGGCACAATTTTATGTGGAGTTGTATTTAAACAGTTTCTCAAGGCGGCGAATGCAGACTTTTTTGAAACGATCCATAACCGCAATCCCGGGTAGCAAAACCTTAGCGCCAAATAAGGAACGCGACCGTCGCCAAGTAGCACAATATATCGCCGATATGGCATTAGAAATGCGCAATCTGGCCAAGGGGCAAGGGTTGATCAGCCTGCAAGGGCTTCTCGAAGTAGCCTATTACGAAGCCTTCACGGCATCAACGGAACTTCAAATTCCTGAGGGCGAAGAAGAGCGTCTGAGCGAGATGCGCAAAGCCTCTTTTGAATAGTGCGTAGCGTCGGCCCGCTCCCCGGAGAGGGTCGTTTTGCATTGCACTACAATTTATGCCGCGCCGCACCCACAGGTTCGGCATGTGCTACGATGCGCTTGACTTCGACAAGCCTTTTCATCAACCGCTTTTCCAAACCGTCGACCAACTTGTGAACCGTATCAATCTGCATCTGGGGCGGAAAGCGGCAATGATAGTGAACGAACAAACCGCCATCCACTTGCCGCACGCGCACGCTGTGAATATCGCGAACCTCATTTCCCTTGCCCGCCTCAGCCTTGAGCGCTGTTGTCACCCGCAACAGGGTTTTGGCATCAACAGCCCGCCCTTCGATTAAATGGTCAGGTTGCGGCTCGATATGGCTTTCAACCTCGACATCTCCGCCAAGCCCTGACCTGATTGCATCTTCAAGCGCCGTTGCTTTTTCATGTGCCTGATCGAGCCGCGTTGCCCCATCCATTTCAACATCAAAACTGATCGCAAGCTTTTCAGCCAGTTTTTGCACAGTGAGATGATGAACATAAAGTCCACGCCCCGCAGCGATCAGCTGAACCTTCTCAAAAGCTGATTCCGAATCCAGCGCGACTGAATTTAAGGTGAGGCTGAGATCAGCTTGCGGATGCCGGGCTGCAATCAGATTTTCAAGCTGCTGACGCAAGGCCGCAACTTCAGCAACGGGCAATGTGCGCGGCACATCGGCCATCACTGAAATATATGCCGTTGAACCTGCCTGCCGCAAACGCAACTGTTGAACATGGAGCACGCCATCCTGCTGTTCCACCAATTTTCGGATTTCCTCAGTCAAGCCTTGCGGCGCGCGGTCCAACAAAGTTGCCAGCGTGTTCCGCCCAAGATCAAAACCAATCCAGCCCACAAAGCCTGAGACCACCAGCGCTGCCGCAGAATCGGCCCAGCCAAAGCCCAGCCACAATCCAAACAGCCCTAAAAGCACGGCACCTGAACCATACATGTCAGAGGTGAAATGCGCTGCATCCGCCGCCAAAGCCGCACTGCTGGCATTTTGGGCAACTTTGGCCAGTGCACGCGAACGATTATAATCAACGGCAATGCCAATCGCGATCAGGGCAGGGGCCCACCATTCAATGTGAGGTGGCGCTTGGCCTGCAAGCAAGCGCAAAACCGCTTGGTAGGCCACAAAGAGTGCCGTCAGCACCAGAAGCACCGCCTCAAAAAGCGCCGCAACACTTTCAATCTTGGCATGGCCAAAGTGATGATCATCATCAGCGGGCAAATCAGCCCAGCGAATAGCAAACCAAGTCATCACCGTTGCGCCAAAATCAATCAGACTGTGCAACGCTTCCGACAAAACCCCAAGTGAACCCGTCAGCAGGGCGACGATGAATTTACCTGCCGCCAAAAGGGCACTCGCCAGCATGGAAATGCCAGCCACTTTTTGTTTATCAGAATGTGATTGTGTCATAAGCCTCTCTTAATGGCATAATGCAACGCCGCAAAGTGGCTGTTGCAAGCCCAGCGAAATTTGGCGCAAGCAAGGGCAATGAGCGCGGCCAATGCCCCAGTGATTCCCACCTCTGCCCGGTCCAAAGCCGGAGCAACCACTTTTGGTATTCTTTTCTTACTGGAATCACTCACCCGCGCTTTCAATTCTGGCGTTCTTTCCATTCAAGCCTATGATCTTTTAGGTTCAAGCCAGCGGGTGAGCTTGCTGGGCATGGCGGTTTCGGGATCTGTGCTCATGGTCACGCTTTTCCTTCCGCTGTTGTTTGGACGCACACGCCGCCGCTGGGCCTATACATTGGGCTGCCTGTTGATGATTGCAGGAAGTCTGGCATTGGCCAGCTATTCACTTCCCGGTCAAATCGCCGGCACCATGCTGCGCAACACCGGCGCTTCGATCACCAACATCACTTTGCAGCTCTACATTCTGGACCATATCCACAAATCGGAACTGACGACGACAGAACCCTTGCGACTGGCGCTCTCAACCATCGCCTGGGTTGTAGGCCCCTTCAGTGGCGTATGGCTCTACCAGCATTATGGCCCCGTAGCGCCACAACTGGCTGCCATTGCATCGGCATTCACGCTCCTCGCCACCTTTTGGTATTTGCGCTTGCATGACGGCGCAACGTTGCCGCCGGGCAATTTGCAAACCTTCAACCCCCTGGCCAATGTGGCACGTTTTGTGGCCCAACCCCGCCTCAGACTATCCTGGGCGATTGCCTTTGCGCGCTCTTGTTTCTGGGCAACATTTTTCACCTACGGCCCGCTGTTGATGATTGAAGGCGGCCTTGGCAAATCATTCGGCGGTGCGATGATTTCGCTGAGCCAGTTTTTTCTCCTCTCAGCTTTCCTTTATGGTCCGCTGTCGCGGCGCATCGGTGTGCGCGGTGTCATCGCATCTTGCTTTGCCGTAATAGCTGCGGCCACAGTATTTGCGGGCTTTGCCGGATTACATTTGCCATTGCTGGCAGCCGGGCTGCTCTTGGCCGCAGCACTTGCCGCGTCAGGCATTGACAGCATCGGCGCCATCCCCTTCTTGCGCGCAGTGCGCTTTCATGAACGCCAGAGGATGACAGCGGTCTACCGTACTTTTATTGAGTTTTCGGATCTCGTGCCTTCGATCATCTATGCCATAGCCCTCCAGCGCTTTGATGTATCGATTGTCTTTGTGATTTTAGGCGGGTTGATCAGCGCTATGAGCATTTTGGTCTGGCGCTATCTGCCAAAATCAATGTAGCTGGAGGCCGGAGAAAAAGATGTCAAAACCATTGCTGATCGTCGCCAACAAGAATTATTCCTCGTGGTCACTGCGCCCCTATTTAGCGCTCGTCATGGCAGATATTGCCTTTGATGAAAAACGCATCCACTTCGACACGCCAAACTTCAGCGCCAAGGTCAAACGTTATTCGAAGGCTGGCCTCGTGCCCATTTTGCAGCATGGCGAAGTGGTGGTTTGGGACTCACTCGCGATCATGGAATATCTGGCTGAGACGTGGCCTGAGAAAAACCTCTGGCCGAAAAACAAAGCCGCACGCGCCATGGCCCGTTCAATGTGTGCAGAAATGCATTCAGGTTTTCGGTCTTTGCGCAGCGCATGCCCGATGAATTTGCGCCGGGCGCACAAGCCCGTGCCGATGAATGATGCCATGCGTGCCGATGTAGCAAGGCTTGAACAAGCTTGGGCCATAGCGCGGAAAACTTACGGCAAAGGTGGCCCATTCCTGTTCGGCAAATTCTCCATCGCCGACGCCATGTTCGCCCCCGTGGTGACGCGACTGGAGACTTATGCCATTGAGGTTTCACCCACCACACAGCACTATATGAATGCCGTCTTAGCGACGCCAGCGTACCACGCATGGAAAGCTGCTGCGCTGAAAGAAAAGTGGATTGTACCGGAAGACGAAGTGGATTGAGGCCTAGCGGCGCGTCGCACACCACCAGCCGTGCTTGCCAAAGTGAACGCCCCATTCAGCCGAAATCGATGCTGAACCACCAAATCTTTTGCGGCAGTTCTCCAAGACCTTTTTATATTGTACTGCGCGCGCAGCGCCGACGGGTTCGGTCACATTGCCCATGCCACCGTTTTGCGCAAAAGCAAGTTCGGGGCTGAAAACGGTTCCAAGAAGAAGACTGACGACGAGAAGTTTTTTCAGCATAGCTATTCCTTTGAGGTACAACCGCAGATAACGGCTCCAAAGAGAGTCGGTCAAGTTGCTTTCACAATCTTACCGCCACTTAATCTGAGCAACTGCCCCGCCAATTCCAACTCCATCACAATGCCCATCACCTGTTCAGGCGCAGCTCTCGCTTCGCGCACCAAGTCATCAAGGTCAACCGGTGTTGGCGAGAGCAAGTTCACCACCCGCGCCCGCAAAGTGTCAGGTGCTTCAAGACTGATCGACGCCGGCTCTTCAACATACAGTAAGTTTGTATGGGTCGAAAGGCCTAGCACATCGATCACATCATTCACCCGCGTCAACATATGCGCGCCGTCTTTGATCAGGCCGTTGGTGCCTTCACAGCGCGGATCGAGAGGCGAACCCGGAACGGCAAAGACCTCACGCCCCGCCTCATTGGCAAAACGCGCCGTGGAGAGCGAGCCCGAGCGCAGTGCTGCTTCAACAATGATGGTGCCCTGCGCCACGCCGGCGATGATCCGGTTGCGGCGCGGAAAATACTCGGCCTTGGGCACACGGCCCGGCGGCATTTCGCTGATCAACAAACCGCGCAGCGCGATGGCGCGTTGGAGCTTTTCATTTTCGGGTGGATAGAAGTGATCGAGCCCGCCTGCAACAATGGCGATCGTTCCGGTGTTCAATGATGCTTCATGGGCAGCGGTATCAATGCCGCGCGCCAAGCCTGAGACAATGACAAAGCCAGTCTCGCCCAAAGCGCCAGCAAGATTGCGCGTGAAGCGCAAGCCTGATGCTGAGGCATTGCGCGCGCCCACCACGGCCAGGGCAGGGCGAGCCAAGAAGCTTGTTTCGCCTATCAGACAAAGCAAGGGCGGCGGGCCCGGCGCGTGGCGCAAAAGGGCCGGATAATCCGGTTCGCAGGAAGCGACATATCTTGCGCCCAATGCTGCCGCCGCCGCAAAATCATCTTCGGCGCGCGATTGCTCATAAAGCTTGAGCGGGCGGCGCAATCCACCACGCTTCGAGAGTTCGGGGATTGCCTCAAGTGCCGCTGCTGCCGAGCCATAGCGCCCCAGCAATTGGCCGAAGGTGACGGGCCCGACATTTTCACTCTGCGCCAGCCTGTGCCAGCAGAGTCGTTCTGCATCGCTGAGGATGGTTGGCGTCATGGTGTCTTGGAGAAATTGGAGCGCGGTTCTTCGCCCTTGATCAACCGCTCAATATTGGCGCGGTGGGTGATGAAGATCACGGCGGCCAAAACCAAAACCCGTGGCCACAAGGCTTCGGCACCACCTGGGGTGAGCAAAATAGAAACGGGAATTGCAACGGCGGCGGACACCAAGGCCGAGAGTGACGAGATGCGTCGCAGTGCAAATATGCCGATCCAGATTGCCAGCGTGATCAACGCTAAAGGCCAGGACCAACCCAGCAACACGCCCAGTGTTGTGGCCACACCCTTGCCGCCCTTGAAGCCCAGCCACACTGGAAAGATATGCCCAGCCAAGGCTGCAAAGCCCGCCAGCATGGCCGTCAGCGGGCCAAAAAGCCAGCCTGCGGCGAGCACCGGCACAAGGCCCTTAAGCACATCACACAGCAGCGTGAGCGCGGCGATGGACTTGTTGCCTGTACGCAGCACATTGGTGGCACCAATATTGCCGGAACCGATCTTGCGAATGTCACCCAGGCCCGCCGCCCGAGAGAGCAGCAAACCATAAGGGACTGAACCTAATGCGTAACCGATAATGACGGAAAGGATGTTGCCAAGCATGAGGCAAGCCTAGCTTGGCTTAGGGGGTGGTGTAAACAACGCTGCCCGCCACAACCGTTAGCAAAACCTGGCCCTCCAAGGTGCGGTGTTCAAACGGTGAGTTTTTTGAACGCGAACAAAGCGTTGCGGGTTCGACCTTCCACGATAGTTGAGGATCAACCACACAGAAATCAGCAGGGGCACCGGGTCTCAGCACGCCCTGTGACAGCCCGAGCAGGCGTGCTGGGACTTCACAACAGGCTTCCGCAATCCGATTCAAGCCAATGTTTTCATTGTGATAAAGTGACATGACGGCCGCCGTCAGCGTATCTAGGCCCACCGCGCCAAAGGCCGCCTCGGCAAAGGGCAGGCGCTTGGTGTCGTCACTCTGCGGGTCATGGCCTGACACGATCACATCAATCACACCTTCGCGCAGGCCTTCCACCAACGCGCGGCGATCATCCTCCTTGCGCAGGGGCGGCGAGATTTTGAAGAAGGTGCGGTAGGCACCCACATCATTCTCATTCAGCACCAGATGATTGATCGACACGCCGCATGACACGGGCAGGCCCTTGGCCTTGGCGCAGCGCATCACTTCCACACTTTCGGCGCAGGAAATCTGTGCGGCGTGATATTTGGCCCCGGTCATTTCAACGAGGCGCAAATCGCGCTCCAGCATCATCACTTCGGCCATGGCATAGGAACCGCCAAGCCCCAGCCTTGAAGCCATCTCGCCCGCGTTCATCACGCCGGTTGCGAGGCCCGGTTCTTCCACATGCTGAACGATCAACATGTCATGATCGCGGGCATAGGTCATGGCCCGGCGCAGCAGTGCGGCATTGGTGACAGACTTGATTCCGTCGGTCACGGCCACGGCACCTGCCGCCTTCATCAGACCCAGCTCCGTCATCGCTTCGCCCTTGAGGCCCTTGGTGATGGACCCCATGGGAGCGACACGTACCTTCGCCGTATCACGGGCGCGGCGCAGAATGAAATCGACCATCGCCGCATCGTCGATGACCGGATCAGTATTGGGCATGACGATCATGGTGGTCACACCACCTGCGGCTGCCGCGTCGGATGCACTGGCCAAAGTCTCGCGGTATTCCGAACCCGGCTCACCAGTAAAAACCCGCATGTCAATGAGGCCGGGCAGAAGCATCTTGCCTGTAAGGTCGACTAGTTCAGTCGCGCCGACATTGACTTTCGTCACATCCTTGCCAATCGCAACCACAAGGCCATTTTCAACCAGCAACCCGCCGAGGCCAGATGCGAGCGTGGCATTGAGATAAGCGCGCTTCATGCTTGGCTCCGCATATTGCGCGACAGCGCGTCCAGAACGGCCATGCGCATGGCCACACCCATTTCCACTTGTTCGCGGATGACGCTTTGCGCGCCGTCCGCCACAGAACTATCAATTTCAACACCGCGGTTCATCGGGCCCGGGTGCATCACCAGAGCGCCGGGCTTGGCATATTTGAGCTTCTCTTCGGTAAGGCCGTAGAAATGATAATATTCCCGCTGTGACGGCACAAATGTGCCCGCCATGCGTTCGACCTGCAGGCGCAGCATCATCACGACATCAGCGCCGGCCAACCCTTCCTTCATGTTGCGATGAACCGTGACGCCGAAATTCTCAATGCCGGAGGGCAGCAGAGTGGAAGGGGCCACCACACGCACATGCGCGCCCATCTTGGTGAGCAAGTGGATGTTCGAACGCGCTACGCGGCTGTGATAGACATCGCCGCAGATCGCCACTTCCAATCCTTCAAGTCTTCCATAGTGGCGGCGGATGGTGAGCGCATCGAGTAATGCTTGTGTGGGGTGTTCGTGCTGGCCATCGCCCGCGTTGATCACGGCGCAGGAGACTTTCTGTGACAGGAGTTCAACCGTGCCCGAGGATTGATGCCGCACCACCAGAAAATCCGGCTGCATGGCATTGATCGTCATCGCCGTGTCGAGCACTGTTTCTCCCTTGGAGATCGACGAGGTGGAAACCGCCATGTTCATCACATCCGCGCCCAGCCGCTTGCCCGCGATTTCGAATGAGCTTTGTGTGCGCGTGGAGTTTTCGAAGAAGAGATTGACCTGTGTCGCCCCCGCCAGAATAGCGTGGCGCTTGTCGGCGTTGCGGTTCACTTCGACGTAGGAATCAGCGAGATCAAGCAGCTTGGGGATTTCGGTAACGGAAAGATCGGAAACCGCCAGCAAATGCTGGGCTTTGAAGATGGGCGGCCGGGGGGCGGTTTTGGTCATTAAAACCCGCTGATAGAGGCTGGTTGCGGAACTGGCAAGTCCCCTCAGATCACGGGGTCAAGGAAAATGCTCTAAGTATCTAGATTCCTATTATAGCAAAATAAGTCTTGACAGCGTACGGTGAACCCGCTATCTCTCGGCATAATCCACCACTGGGTTCAAAATTCCATAGTCCGATCATCAAGTCTTGCAAGCGCACGAAGACGACGATGGGCGGAAGGGATGTACAAGACCTAAAGTGGTGTAACTCTAACACGATCTTAATTTGTTCTCAGTTTTGATGGAAAAATAACATTTTTTGTGTATATTAGAAGCATGGCAATGAGATTCCAATTTGACGAAAGAAAAGGTACTGAGGCGCTAGTGTACATAGCTAACGCTTGGCCAAACGTTACGATTTTCTTTGCTTCAAAGGTTCTTTTTTTTGCGGAAAAGAGACATCTAAACGCATATGGAAGGCCCATCGTTGCCGACACATTTATCGCAATGAGTAACGGCCCTGTCCCTAGTACTTTATATGATTTCATTAAAGGCAACTTTGGGCAGTCTGGCGATCCAGAGGGTTTTCGCGCTGCAGTGGAATTGATAAAGCCGCCAATCATCGCAGCAAAGCGAAAATATGATCCAAAAATTCTGTCGCAAAGCGATGTCGAATGCCTAATTGCGGCAATTGAGTTCTGCAAGCCCAAGGGATTTAGTCATTTGTCTCAGTTGACGCACCAGGAACGTTCTTGGGCAGAAGCTTCAACAAATTCGCCAATGGATTATGAACTTTTTATTGATAGTGATAATCCAAATCGAGATGCCATTCTCGCGGAGGCGCGGGAGTTTGCAGCGTACGGCGTTCTGTAGTGAAATTTACAGCGGCACACATCTACTGGATTCACTTTAACTATATTGTTCCGCCGCATGAAAAAATTTCTCTGTGTATTTGTCCAGACAGACCGCTGTTCTTTTGGATAAACTCAATCGCAAAGATTCATGGGATAGGGCAGTTGATGATACAGCCATCTATTTGCACTATACTTGTTCATGACAGCTTTCTCGACTTGTCGGGAGTGAAGACAGGTTCTGAACAAGAACTACAGAGTGCTCGTAGTGCTGGTCCAATTTCAGTTTCCATGAAGACACTAGTTTTGTCCGAGTTGGCGAAGTCAAATAAGCTACTGTCAGAAACTCACCGTAGCCTAGCGCTGAAGAATCTCGGCTAGCACAGTTTACACAATTCGGAAGCTGAAGCTTGTAAGAGCCAAACTAATCTTCACCCTACCACGCATCCAGCAACCCCTGCAGAATAAACGCCGCCGCCAGCTTATCCACATTGTCTGCCCGTTTGGCGCGGCTCATGTCGACTGCCAAATTCTGTGACTCAACCAGCCTTTGCCGGAATGACTTCGGCATCCAGCGTGGCGCCGATCCGCTCTTCTGTGGCGGCGAGATCATGGATAGATTGCAGATTAAGCCAAAATCTGGGATTCTGCCCAAAGTACTGCCCGAGCCGCAAAGCCGTGTCTGGCGTTACCGCGCGCTTTTCATTGAGAATGTCAGTGATGCGGCCTGAAGGCGTGCGCAGAGCCAGCGCCAGCGCATTGGCCGACAAGTTCCTCGCCTTCAATTCGCGCCGGAGGATACGGCCCGGGTGCACTGCTCGCATAGAATTCTCCATCAATGATAGTCCACAATCTCAACACCGCAAATATCGCGGTATTCTGTTCGTTTCCCTCGCGAAAAGTTTGTGAAAGTGCCAAACTTTTCCCCCTGTTGCAGGGCGATCGCATATGGTCCAGTTATCGCCCTTCCCCTTTCGGGGGAAGGTGCCCGAAGGGCGGATGAGGGGCTTACCGCGAGTCCAATTTCCACACATCTCACTGGTGAGAAGGCCCTCATCCGGCCTTCGGCCACCTTCTCCCGACGGGAGAAGGGCGAAGCGGTTAATGGAAGAGCAAAACGGTACGCCCCTCACCTTGCATCCAACAGCCCCTGCAGAATATAAGCCGCTGCCAGCTTATCCACATTCTCCGCCCGTTTGGCGCGGCTCATGTCGGCTTCCAGCATGGCGCGGGTTACGGCCACGGTTGAGAGGCGCTCATCCCAATAGATGACGGGCAGGGATGTGAGTTTTTCGAGATTGCGCACGAAGGCTCGGGTGGATTGGCAGCGCGGACCTTCGGTTCCGTCCATGTTCAGCGGCAGCCCCATCACGATCAAACCAATGTCTTCCTTGGCGGCAAAGTCCAGCAGCGCTTTGGCATCGGCCTGAAATTTGGTACGGGCAATCGTCAGGCGCGGCGTGGCGATCGAAAGCGTCAGATCGCTCGTGGCAATGCCGATTGTCGTGGTGCCGAGATCCAGCCCCATCAGCCGTTGGCCTTGGGGCAGGGTGGCGAGACTGGCCCGAGCGAATTCCAGAAGTGTGGTCATGACGAGCACCTTGATACATGGCATAGAGTGGCCATGACACAAGAAACTTCGCACCCCGTGGGCCCCATTGTTGAGCCCAGGCCGCCCGGCGCCTTGCCAGACCTTCGGCCCTTGCCGGGCCGTTGGGTACGGCTTGACCCGCTCAATGCCGAACATCATGGCCCTTCACTCTGGCAATCGATCAACGGCAAGGACGACGGCGGCAAGCTCTGGACCTATATGGCCTTCGGCCCCTTTGCCGATCAGGCCACGTTTCATGAGTGGTTGAAAGCACGTCAGGCACAAAAGGATGCCTGGTTCTATGCCTATGTGAAGCGCGAAACAGGAGCGGCCTTGGGCATGGGTTCCTTCATGCGGGCGGACCCGATCAATGGCGTCATTGAAATTGGCTCGATCTGGCTGTCGCAAGCCTTGCAGCGCAGCCGCGAAGGCACTGAGGTGATCTATCTCATGATGCGCCATGCCTTTGATGATCTGGGTGTCAGGCGGTTGGAATGGAAATGTGATGCCTTGAACGCGCCGTCGCGCCGGGCGGCGCTTCGTTATGGTTTCAAGTTCGAAGGTATTTTTGAGCAGCACATGATTATCAAAAGCCGCAACCGTGACACCGCATGGTTTGCGATGACCGACAAGGATTGGCCCAAAGTTCACCAAGGTTTCGAGGCCTGGCTGGCCGATGCCAATTTTGACGAAGCGGGCCGCGAGAAAGCCAAGTTGCGCGTCGGCTGACCCTTTGCTATTCGCTGCGGCAACAAGGATTCACACATGTCAGTTGATGATAAGACCGTGCGCCGGGTGGCGCGCCTTGCCCGCATCAAGGTTGAGGAAAAAGACGTGCCCCGTTTGGGCGCGGAGCTGAACGCCATTCTGGCGTTCGTGGAACAATTGAATGAAGTGAATGTGGACGGTGTGGAACCGCTCACATCGGTTGTGGCCATGGACATGAAAAAACGCAAGGACGTGGTGACGGACGGCCATTACCCCAAGGCCATCGTGGCCAACACCCAGCATGAAGATGATTTCTTCATGGTGCCAAGGGTGGTGGAATAATGTCGCTGACCAACCTTACCATTGCACAGGCCCGCGCCAAGTTGCGTGCCCGCGAAATCTCCGCCCTTGAATTGACCGAGGCCTATATCTCCGCCATCGAGAAGGCTCAGTCTCTCAATGCCTATATTGTCACCACGCCGGACCAGGCGCGCGCCATGGCACGCGCCTCGGACGCAAAGCTCGCCAAGGGCGAGGGCGGGGCGCTGGAAGGCATTCCTCTGGGCATCAAGGATCTCTTCGCCACCAAGGGTGTGCATACGCAAGCTTGCAGCCATGTTCTTGATGGC
>Ga0209583_10000006_pt1 | contig 70740 bp, 72 predicted proteins | sample Str014_FD_187201 | JGI IMG/M metagenome (GOLD analysis project Ga0209583, IMG submission 187201) | Freshwater sediment microbial communities in response to fracking from Pennsylvania, USA - Straight Creek_MetaG_SC_2014 (SPAdes) (version 2) | ecosystem: Environmental > Aquatic > Freshwater >... | reverse complement strand
GAAGGACTGCGCGACTGCCGGCCTTGCCGATCTCTACATTCTTTGTGATCTGGCGCAGTTGCGGCCCGCCGCGGCGGGCCTAGACGGGAGCGACGCCCACCCGCGACTCGGTTCGGCTCTACAAAACAAATGCCGCCGCATAGCGGCGACAAAGCAACGGCTAAGTCACCCCTTGTGTTCTGGCGCTAGGGATGAAAGCCCGAAGGGCCGAGACCATCGAACGATGAAAGCTATTCGGAAAATAATGATGGGCTCGGTTCACGCCAGCCCGGCCGCATTTACGCGGGGCGCAAAGACTTATCTACAGAGCTGGCGATAATTTTCTGCTTGATTCCTAATTTGCGCTGCCAGTGTAGAGGAGGTTTCTGACAATTCCCACTCTGCCAATATCTGTGTCATGGTCGTTGGAACGCCACCTGCTTGGAAAAGTCTCTCCCAGTGAAAGCTGGCATACTTCGCATTGTTGACAGCGATCAAATCAACAAGGAAAAACACGTCGAAGCCTTGCAACAGGCATTGCAAACTTGCAAATGTAACCGCGTCTTCGAGATTAGCACCTGCAAGGAGAAGCCGATTTTGTTGCCGGTCTAAGTTGTGCAGTGGCAGCTCAGCAAATGACGACTCGATATCCTGACCGACAGTCATTTTGACGAAATGTAGGGGGATTGAAAATTCTTCCGACAATGCCTCAAGCCAAAGCCCAACGTCACTGCTATTCAGACCACGCAATCCATCGTCGCCAAAGACCACGAGAATGGAACAATCATCTATCCTGACTGTTGCCCCCATAATGCCGTTCCTGACTTTCTAAACTTCCACCTGCGTGGCAACCGAAATGATAACACGCCGTCCTAAAAATATTAGTTGCACAAAATAAGCAGATTTGTCGGATTGTATCAAGTCACTTACAATTTCCAAAAAGCTTTCGGAAAAAATGCAATTTCAAGTGAACGTTGCTTGGATATCCAACAAAAGCCGAAAGAAACAAAGGAGGCAAACGACCGACAATTTTCGGCAAACTTGGCAATGAACCGCTGATCAATTGCGAGAGAAGCGCCCAGAAACAATCACGGGATTTCGCTCCCGCCAAGCTGGAAAAGTAACAACTCCAGAAATCGCTTTCTACATGAATGCCACCTTAAGATAATAGCCTGCGAAAATTCCGATGGTCGTTCCGCCTAAGAAAAGAATCACCAACCAGAGCCATTTTCTTGTTACCGCATTCATCAATGGTAGCCCTCTTCCGTGTTTACTTTTCCGCGAAAGACCCAGTAAGCATAGGCCGTATAGGCCAGTATCATCGGAACCAACACCACAGCGCCAATCAAGAGAAATGCCAAGCTCTTATCAGGAGCCGCAGCTTGCCAAATCGTCAATGATGGCGGGACAATGTAGGGGTAAAAGCTGACGCCTAAACCCACAAAACTTAACACGAACAGGCAGAGAGCCGAAATAAAAGCGCGGGCGTCCTTGCCTGACTTCAGGCCAAATAGCAATTGAACAACGCAGACTAGAACCAGAAAGGGCACCACGGAACTATAAAGAATGGCCGGCCATGCAAACCAACGCGCGAAATAAATGGGATTGAGAAACGGCGTCCACAGGCTCACCACACCCATCAATGCAATCGTGCCCCATGCTGTGATCATCGCTTGCTGCCTTGAGCGGGCTTGCAAATTGCCGGTGGTTTTCATCGTCAACCAGGTTGCGCCCAACAAGGCATAGCCCACAATCAAGGCAACACCCGTCAACAATGAAAAAGGTGTCAGCCAATTCCACCAACCACCCGCATAGGCGCGTTCCGCCATGGGAATGCCCTGCACCAAGGCACCCAAGGCGAGGCCTTGCGCGAAGGTGGCAATCGTAGAGCCGCTAGCGAAGGCCCAATCCCACAGAAACTTTCCCCGTTCGGTTCGCCAACGAAATTCAAACGCCACGCCGCGCAGGACAAGGCCGAGCAGCATCATAATGATCGGCGCATAAAGTGCAGGCATCACCACGGCATAGGCCAATGGAAATACTGCGAGCAATCCGCCGCCGCCTAGTACCAGCCACGTTTCATTGCCATCCCAAACCGGAGCAACAGAATTCATCATCACATCGCGGTCTTTGGTTGATGAAGTAAAAGGAAACAAAATTCCCACGCCAAGATCGAAGCCATCAAGAATGACATAGGCGAGGACCGCAAAAGCAATGATGCCCGCCCAGATGAAAGGAAGGTCATTCATGCCCGAAGTCCCCGCCAAGCAACATCGCCGCTGCCGGAGTCAAGCCCGCTGCATGTGAAGGCCCCTGAATTTCGTCGCCGCCACCTGGCACTTTTCTGCACATGCGCAAAATATAGAAGAGTCCGGCACCAAAAACGGAGAAAAAGACGATGATGAAAGCAATAAGTGAAGCGCCAACCGCTGGTGCTTGAATCGGTGAAGCAGATTGAGCCGTCGTGAGAAGGCCATAGACAGTATAGGGTTGCCTGCCGATTTCCGTTGTGGCCCAGCCCGCCAATATGGCGATGAAGCCTGAAGGTGCCATCAATACACTGAAACGATGCAGCCATTTACTTTGAAACAATCTATGGCGCGCACGCGCCAAAACGCTCCACAGGCCGATGCCCAACATTGCAAAGCCCAAACCCACCATCATCCGGAAAGTCCAGAAAATTATCGTGGCCGATGGGCGTTTGTCCCTGTCAAAGTCCCTGAGACCTTTGACTTCTCCGTCCAACTTGTGAGTGAGAATTAGCGAGCCTAGATTTGGAATGGCCAATTGGTAATTGGTTTTTTCCGCCACGTCATCAGGAATGCCAAATAAGATGAGTGGTGCACTTTTGCGGGTTTCGTAATCACCTTCCATTGCTGCAATTTTGGCTGGCTGGTGTTCGAGCGTATTCAAACCATGAATATCCCCGGCCGCAATTTGCAATGGAGCAACGAGAGCCGCCATCCACATTGCCATTGAAAACATTTTGCGAGCGGCAGGCTGGGTGGAATCATGCAGCAAATGCCAAGCACCAACGGCGCCGACGAAAAAGGCTGTGGTTAGATAGGCAGCCAAAACCATGTGCACTAAACGGTAAGGGAACGACGGATTGAAGATAATCGCCCACCAATCTTCTGGCACGAACTGGCCTTGCGCGTTGATGCCATAACCCGCCGGCGTTTGCATCCAGCTGTTGACGGCAATAATCCAAGTGGCGGACATTAATGTGCCAATCGCCACCATTGCAGAAGCAAAAAAATGAATGACGGGACCAACGCGCTTGCGCCCAAAAAGCATGACGCCCAGAAAACCCGCTTCGAGAAAGAAGGCGGACAGAACTTCATAGCCCATCAACGGGCCGATCACGGGTCCGGTCTTGTCAGAAAAGACACTCCAATTCGTTCCGAATTGATAGGACATGACGAGGCCGGATACCACCCCCATACCGAATGCGACAGCAAAGATTTTTTTCCAATAATCAAACAGGTTGAGATAAACCCGATCCTTCGTCCAAAGCCACCGCGCCTCCAATACGGCCAAAAAACTGGCCAAGCCGATCGAGAAGGCGGGGAATACAATATGAAACGAAATCGTAAATGCAAATTGCATGCGCGCCAGCGTCAAGGCATCCAGCGCGCCCATTGTTAAGACACTTTTGCTGTTTGTTTGGCACTGCTTTCAATATGGCTTTGCAGGGAGGTTAGGTCGTAACCTGCGGATTTGGCAGTATTCAACAATGAAGTAATTGCAGAACCGCGTGATGCCTGATCCATCGCCCAAGCAACCGTGCACCGCATGCCGGAGCGACAATAGGCCAATATCGGTTTCGGCAGTTGGTCCACCGCAATCGAGAAGGCCTTCATTTCGTCTCCCAGCACGCGACCTGATTCAATCGGCGCAAAACTGGTTTTGAAACCAAGCGCCTGCGCAGCATGTTCAATAACTTGGTAGTCTGTCTGATCATCCTCTTCGTCGTCTGGACGATTGCACATGATCGATTTAAAGCCAGCCGTCTTCAAGTCAACAAGATCACTCTCAACCAATTGGTCAGCTACGGAATAATCTTCACTCATTTTCTTGACGATCAATTCAACCACCCTTCACTTCATTCGTCGAACTTATATGCGAATGAAGTGAAATGCGAAAGTACAGTTTGTATTCAATTTTTGACAGGGCAGCTGCGCAAGCCGGTGATGTAGTAGATTGGGCAAAATTTCATCGCAGAAGTCGCCAGCAGGACCAAACCAACAATTGGTGCACCCCACATGAAAAGCGGATTGGACCAAAACGCAAAACCTGTAACAAATGGCATTACAATGAGTACAATGCCGACGACGGCGCGCAACAGACGATCGAAACTTCCAACATTTACCATCTCAAACTCCTTCTGATTAATTCACGCAGATTTCAATTTGAAGCGCGAACACTCGCATGTTGGCATGTGTCGAGCGCTGCGTCGGTGACTATGTCACCGAACGGGTATGAACTTCCTCGCCTCTACCTTGATGCGATAACTTTATGATTGTAAATCGATCCAGAATTTGGATGCCACCACGCTTAAGCTTGACCAAACCGTGGTCTTCAAAATCTTTGAGTTGGCGGCTGACAACTTCGCGCGCCTTGCCAAGCTCGGCCGCCAATTGGTAGTGCGTCTTGTGCACATATCCTGTTGTGTCACCAAGCGACAACAATCTCTGCGCCAACCGAACATCCAAACGCGCAAATGCCACATCCTCAACCACCTTGAACATCTCTGCCAAGCGGTGATTGAATGCGCCGAATACGAATTTTCGAAAGGTGGCCGATTCCACAATCAGTTGATCAAATGTGGCGCGCGGGATTGCAGCTGCCGTTACGTCAGATTCGGCAATCGCCGTGGCCTGATAGTCTTCCGCGGCGAGGAGGCAAGCAGTTGTCAGCATACAGCTTTCGCCAGCGGCAATACGATAAAGAACAATTTCACGTCCCTGTTCTGACATTTGTTGAACGCGCACTTGGCCAGTCAATACCAAAAGCAAGGAATCGGGTGTTCGCCCTGGTTCAAAGACAATGCTGTTCGGGGGCAAATGAAGGAGGTGACTGGCACTCTCCACGCGACAACGCAAGACCTCGTCAAGGCTGCTCAGAACGGGAAACGTGTTGATCCAACTCATTTGAGTCGCGTGCTTGGCAAACCCAGCCAGCGGGGGACGCGCGCCTGATATTGGGTGAAGGCCGCCCCAAATTTGGCCGTGAGGTGTAACTCCTCACGGCGGATTGCCAATCGATCAACAGCGACGGCGGCGCAAAACGCCGCAAGGAGCAACCAGCAGTTCGAAAACCACAGACCGAGTCCGATCAGTAAACATGTATTGCCGACATAGATCGGATTTCGGGTGAATCGAAAGGGCCCGTGTTTTACCAATTTATCAGCGGCCCGATGCGGCAAGATATTGGTTTTGGCGCGGGTCATCGTGAACACGGCTGCCAGATCCAGGGCGAGACCGAAGGCCGCAAAAATCGCGCCCCCATACGTAATTAAAGGTTGTTGTACAAATGGCGGAACCAGCGGATAGCGCGATTGCAAGAATGAGCTGCCCAGTGCCGCCACAAGATAGATCATCGGCGGCCAAGGTAATCTATTAGGTGCTGCCCCAAGTTGCTTCATTGTGAGCCTGCTTCGCGGCAGAAAATGCCACCAAGTGTTTTGAATATCACGATGACGTTCCTATCGCCAATCCGATAATAGATCGATTGACCGTCACGGCGTGGCTGCACGATCCCCTCGCGGCGCATCAATGCCAGATGCTGTGAAACAACACTCTGACTGGCATCTACCGCCTGCGCAATGTCCCCCACTGAAAGTTCGCCGTCCATGACCGCACAGAGAATGCGCAGCCGCTGAACATTGGCAATTGATTTCAGAAAATCACTTGCCTTTTCCGCAGAATTGGCCAATTCGGAGGCATTTAGCATATTCATATTTGCATATTCTCTAATATACTGATATTTGTCAATCTCAATTCACTCACCGCCCGCTGAAGGATTACATCCATGCGCCACCCCGATCTTCTTCTGCTCACCAGCGCTTGCTTCATTGCGCTTTCATTAAACAGCGCATGGGCGGGCGAATTTGAAGTGCATGCTAGTGAAAAAATTCAATACAAGGCGGTCTTCGGACAAGTGCAGCCGCGAGAAATCGTTCCCGCCCGGGCGCGGACTGGCGGCACGATCGTGGTACTTAAAGTAGAAGAAGGCAGCGCTGTCAAAGCTGGAGATGTCGTTGCCCAAATTGTAGACGACAAGTTGGAACTGCAACTTCAGGGCAATGGCTCGCAAATTGCGCAAATCGAGGCGCAGCTGAGCAATGCCAATGCTGACCTCAGTCGCGCCAAATCACTGGTCAATTCTGGAACCGCGCCTAAAACCACGTTGGAAACAGCGCAAACGCAAGTGAATGTTCTGACCAATCAACTTGATGGTGCAAGAGCCCAAGGCGACGTCATCAAACAACAGCAGGCCGAAGGCGATGTTCTGGCCCCGACTGATGGTAGGGTCTTGACCGTGCCGGTCACCAAGGGTTCCGTGGCTATGCCGGGGGAGCAAATCGCGCGGATTGCCAGCGGTGGCTATTTCTTGCGCATAGCATTGCCGGAACGATATGCGGCAAATTTAAAGTTAGGCGATAATGTTCTCGTCGGAGGCCGGGGGCTTGCATTGCAACAAATTGGCATTGAGCAGGCACACACCGGAAAACTCGTCAAAATCTACCCAGAGATTGATAGTGGGCGGGTTTTGGCCGATGTCGAAACGCAGAGTCTTGGTGACTATTTCGCTGGTGAAAGAACCTTGGTCTGGATTCCCGTTGGCACGAAGAGTGTCATCAGTTTACCGCCCAACGCCTTAGTAAACCGCGCCGGAATTGACTATGCTAAGGTCGTTACCGCGAACGGCGGCAACGAAGTTGCAGTCATCCCAGGTGAGATTTTCAATTCTACCGATGGTCCGCGCATCGAAGTTCTTTCCGGCCTGAATGATGGCGACAAGGTAGAAACGCCATGAATTTGGGAATTGCTGGCTCACTTACCAAGAAATTCATCAACTCGCCGTTGACACCATTGTTCCTTCTTGCGGCATTTCTTGTCGGCATGGTGGCATTGGTTACCTTGCCACGTGAAGAGGAACCGCAAATCTCTGTGCCAATGGTGGATATTCACGTCCGCGCCAACGGGTTGAAGGCTGAGGATGCCGTGAAGTTAGTGACTGAGCCGCTCGAAACCATGGTCAAGAGTATTGACGGTGTGGAGCACGTCTATTCACAAACTAAGGATGACGGCGCAATGGTAACGGCGCGCTTCATGGTGGGCACCAATTCAGATACCGCAGTGTTGCGCGTTCATGAAAAGATCAAAGCCAATCTTGACCGTATTCCAGTGGGCATTCCTGAACCCTTGATCGTTGGCCGTGGCATTGACGATGTGGCAATTGTTGTTCTCACACTTTCACCCAGGCCCGAAGTTGCTGACCGCTGGAATGCCAATGGCGTCACCCGTATTGCGCGTGAATTGCAAGTGGAGCTTGCCAAGCTTGACGATGTTGGTCTCACCTATCTGACCGGAGACCAGTCAGAGGAAATCCGCATTGAACCAGAGCCGGAGAAGCTGGCGCTCTATGGCATCACGCTTCAGCAGCTTTCTGCGAAAGTGAGCGGGGCCAATCAGTCATTCCAAGCTGGGCAAATCCGCGAGGACGATCAGCAAATCTCCATTGTGGCGGGACAAACCCTGCAGAACCCGGCAGAAATTGAAAACCTCTTAATTGGTGCACGCGACGGGCGACCCGTTTTTGTGCGCGATGTCGCCAAGGTGACGCTAGGATCAGGCAACAACGAATGGAACGTTTCGAACCTGTCAAAGCAAGACGGAAAACTGATCCGCACCCCAGCGGTGACTTTGGCCATCGGCAAACGGGCTGGCACCAATGCGGTGGTTATTTCTGAGCGCATCACAAAACGTCTCGACGCACTCAAGGGCAATCTTATCCCTGATGACATCGCCGTCAGCGTCACACGCAACTATGGCGAAACGGCCAATGAAAAAGCCAATGAGCTGTTGTTCCATCTAGGCCTTGCTACGATTTCTATTGTGTTGCTGGTGGGCGTTGCCATCGGAATCCGCGAGGCTTTGGTGGTAGCCATCGTGATCCCCACAACGATTCTTCTCACACTCTTTGCCGCGCGGCTGATGGGATACACGCTCAATCGTGTCAGCCTGTTTGCACTGATATTCTCCATCGGTATTCTGGTGGATGATGCCATCGTGGTGATCGAAAATATTGCGAGGCACTGGGCCATGAATGATGGCCGCACGCGCAGCCAAGCCGCCATTGATGCGGTGGCCGAAGTGGGAAACCCAACCATTGTTGCCACGCTCACTGTTGTGGCTGCCCTGCTGCCCATGCTCTTCGTTTCCGGCCTCATGGGTCCCTATATGAGTCCCATTCCGGCCAATGCTTCTGCTGCCATGATTTTCTCATTCTTTGTCGCTGTGACTGTCACCCCTTGGCTGATGATCAAGTTGGCCAAGAAAGACGGTGGCCACGGGCATGGTGACTCGCATGGTGGTTTCTTGGGCCGCGCTTACGTGGCCGTTGCAAGACCCATTCTGAAATCACGTGGCCGGTCTTGGGCATTCCTGCTCAGCGTTGGATTGGTAACATTGGCTTCGCTCGTCTTATTTTACACAAAAGATGTGACAGTGAAGCTCCTACCCTTCGACAATAAGTCGGACTTGCAAGTGGTGGTTGATCTGCCGGATGGCTCATCGGTTGAAGCCACTGATCGCGTACTGCAACAGGTTGCCGAACGCGCCGGAAAGATAGGCGAAGTGGTCTCTCTGCAAACTTACGCAGGTACAGCGGCACCTTTCAACTTCAACGGCCTCGTGCGACACTACTATGTCCGCCAATCGCCAGAACTGGGTGACGTGCAAGCCACGCTCTCCCCCAAGAGTGAGCGTGGTCGCACCAGTCATCAGATCGCTTTGCAGCTGCGCGATATGCTGAAAGATGTGGAAATGCCTGCTGGAACTGTTTTGAAAACAGTCGAACCGCCCCCTGGCCCGCCTGTACTTTCAACTCTACTCGCAGAAATCTATGGCCCCACTGCGGAAGCCCGACGTGCCACGGCCGCCAAGCTGCGCGAAGCCTTTGGCAAGGTGCCCTTCGTGGTGGATATTGATGACAGCTATGGCACGCAAACTTCGCGTCTGCGCGTTGCCATTGATCAGGACAATCTTGAATTCCACAAAGTGGAAGAACGTGACGTGTTTGACACCTTGCAAGCGCTCTATGGCCAAAACACCGTTGGTTATTCGCACCGAGGCGGCGGCAGACAACCCATTCCCATCACGCTCGGTCTGCCCAAATCAAGCCGTGTGATGAGCGAGAATGCCCTTTCAACACCAGTGCCGGCCAATGCCGTACCAGGAAATGTGGGCGTGGTTGAGCTTGGCGACGTGGTGAAATTGAGCAAAGAGCAATCTTCATTCCCGATTTTCCGCCACAATGGCCGCGCCGTTGAAATGGTCACCGCCGAATTGGCTGGGGCCTATGAAGCGCCAATCTACGGCATGATTGAAGTCGGTCGTGCCATGGATCAAGTCGATTGGACAGGCCTCACCAAACCGATCATCAGTCTGCATGGGCAGCCACAAGATGAGTCCAAACCAGTGTTGCTCTGGGACGGCGAATGGGAAGTGACCTGGGTGACATTCCGCGATATGGGGGCGGCATTCATGATCGCGCTGCTCGGAATCTACATTCTGGTAGTGGCGCAATTTGGCTCATTCAAGCTGCCGCTGGTTATTTTGACACCCATTCCACTCACGCTCATTGGCATCATGCTGGGCCACTGGATATTTCATGCGCCTTTCACGGCAACCTCGATGATCGGATTTATCGCGCTGGCTGGCATTATTGTCCGGAATTCCATTTTGCTGGTGGATTTCATTCGCGGAGCGCGGACAGAAGGGCGTCCGTTGATGGATGTTCTTTTGGAAGCAGGGGCTATCCGTTTCAAACCCATCCTGCTCACCGCCATTGCTGCGATGATCGGCGCTGTGGTCATTCTGTCCGACCCAATCTTCCAAGGGTTAGCAATCTCGCTGCTGTTTGGCTTGGCCTCATCGACCTTGCTCACCGTATTGGTGATCCCAGCCATCTATGTTGCTTTGCGAAAGTAGAAAAAATGAAGCTGCGCAATGCTATATTAAAGCATTATAATATTAGCATCTTGACTATTGCACGGATTGGCAGAATGTTGCGTCAAAACAATAAACAATTTCAGGGAGATTAACATGGCACAAATCATCATCATGGGAGCGGGCCTTAGCGGCGCACTCATGGCCTATGAAATGAAGGCGCAGATGCGCAAGGAAGACACCCTCACTGTTGTTACCAAAGATCCGAAGTATCACTTCGTGCCTTCAAATCCATGGATCGCGGTGGGCTGGCGTGGGCGCAAGGACATTGAAGTTGATCTTGCTGGAACCATGGCGCGCAAGGGCATCAACTTCAAACCCGTTGGGGCAAAAAAACTGAACCCCGACACCAAGATGCTCGAACTGGAAGATGGCAGCACACTTTCATATGACTATCTGATCAACGCCACGGGTCCTGAACTGGCCTTTGATGAAATCGAAGGCCTTGGACCGTTGACAGGCCAGACTCAATCCATCTGTCATGTTGATCACGCGGAAAAGGCAGGTGCCGCGTTCGAAGCTTTCTGCAAGAATCCCGGCCCCATCGTGGTCGGGGCTGTGCAGGGGGCATCATGCTTTGGCCCGGCTTATGAATTCCTGTTTATCCTAGAAACCGAACTGCGCCGCCGCAAAATTCGTGACAAGGTGCCAATGACCTATGTGACGCCTGAGCCTTATATCGGTCACCTTGGCCTTGATGGCGTTGGTAATACCAAGGATTTGCTGGAAGGCGAAATGCGTGACCGCCATGTCAAATTCCAAACCAACACTCGTGTGAAGAAAGTTGAAGCTGGCAAGATGACAGTTGAGGAAGTGGCGGCCGATGGCAGCGTTGCTTCGACTAAGGAGCTGCCATTTGCTTATTCCATGATGTTGCCGGCGTTCCGTGGCATACCCGCAGTGCGTGGGATCGAAGGCCTTTCCAATCCTCGTGGCTTTACGATTGTGGACAAGTTCCAGCGCAATCCGAAATATCCAAACATCTTTGCGGTGGGCGTTTGTGTAGCCATTCCTCCGATTGGCCCAACGGCTGTCCCCTGCGGCGTTCCCAAAACAGGCTTCATGATTGAAAGCATGGTGACAGCCACGGCTCTGAATATCGGCCTCATCTTGCGCGGTAAAGAACCCGTTCACCAAGGGTCTTGGAATGCAGTATGCTTGGCTGACTTTGGTGATGGCGGCGTGGCCTTTGTGGCCCAACCGCAAATTCCGCCACGCAATGTCAACTGGTCTTCTGATGGCAAATGGGTTCACCTTGCCAAAGTGGGTTTCGAAAAATATTTCATCCGCAAAATGCGCACCGGCAAGAGCGAGACTTTCTACGAGAAGGCATTCCTCAATATCACGGGCATCAATAAATTGAAAAAACTAACCGTTTCCAACTAAGCGCTGCGGCGATCCGAAAGGATCGCCGTAATCCATCTGGCTGCGGATCTCAAAACTTGGACGGCACTTATGAGAACTGCAACGGGCATCAAGCGCTTTTTTCCAATTCTCCATTGGATCAGCAGCTATGATCGAAAATTGCTTGCGCAGGATTTGTTTGGCGCGGCGATTGTCTCGTTCCTCTTTATCCCGCAATCCTTAGGTTATGCGTTGCAAGCCGGATTGCCCGCCTCGGCCGGCCTCTATGCGGCAATGTTGCCCCTTCTGGGCTATGCACTTTTTGGCACCAGCCGCACTCTGGCTGTCGGCCCCTTCGCCATTACGTCGCTTATGACTGCGTCTGTGCTTTCTCGCTTTGCCACACAAGGCGGCGCTGAATATAGCCAAGTGGCGCTTGCTCTGGCGCTCACCTCGGGTGTCATTCTGCTGGTGATGGGCTTGCTCAAAATGGGCTATCTCGCCAATTTCCTCAGCTATCCGGTTAGCTCTGGCTATATCACTGCCTCAGCCGTCATTATTGCGGCCAGTCAGGTTAAAACCATTTTGGGCATCGACGCTCACGGCAATGATCTGATCGAAATCATTCCACAGCTTTACCAGAAATATGCATTGGCGAATTTGCCCACTGTTCTCATTGGCACGGGTACCGTCATATTTTTGGTATTGGCGCGCCTGCATTTTGGTTCTCTTTTGGAATGGGCAGGATTTTCAAAATCACTGTCTAAAACACTGTCACGTATTGCGCCGTTGCTGGCCGCCATTATTGGTGGTGGTCTGGTTTTTTGGTTGCATCTTGAAGCCAAAGGCGTTGCCATTGTTGGTGACCTGAAGGGGGGTGTGCCGCCCTTCACTCTGCCGCCGCTTGTTTTCAGACTTTACGGCGGATTACTCATACCTGCGGCGCTAATAAGTCTCATAGGTTTTGTGGGCTCTGTCTCCACAGCACAGTCCTATGCTGCCAAGCGCCGTGATCTGATCCTGCCCGACAACGAATTGCTCGGCCTCGGCAGCGCAAATGTTATCGCTGCATTTAGCGGGGGCTTTCCTGTAACGGGAGCCGTCTCGCGCACTGTCGTCAACAACGATGCTGGCGTGCAGACTCCAATTGCTTCAATATTTACCATTGCTGGTCTCATGCTGGTGACCAGCGTGCTAGCACCACTGCTGCATTATCTGCCCAACGCCGTCCTGGCTGCCACAATTATTGTGGCCGCAATGTCATTGCCAGACTTGCAGGTGTTGAAGCAAACGTGGGCCTATTCCAAATCGGATTTCTCCGCGGCGGCGTCAACGATAGTTCTCACACTTCTATTTGGTGTCGAAGTTGGCGTTCTCTGCGGCGTCGTGCTTTCCATCTTGATGGTGCTTTACCGCACCAGTAAGCCCCATAGGGCGGTTGTGGGACTGGTGCCCGGCACCGAACATTTCCGCAATATTACCAGGCATGAAGTTTTGACCTCGCCCCAAATGCTAAGTTTGCGCATTGATGAAAGCCTTTATTTTGCCAATGCCAAATTCATGGAAGAACGGGTTTCTGAACTGTTGCTGCAATATCCTGAAGTGCGCCATTTCGTGCTGATCTGTTCGGCAGTGAACTCTATCGACGCCAGCGCCTTGGAAAGTCTTGAGGCATTGAACCAGAGATTGAAGGACATGGATGTTACTTTCAATCTTTCAGAGGTCAAAGGGCCGGTGATGGACCGTTTGCGGCGCTCAAATTTCCTGACGCGGTTGACTGGTAAAGTCTATCTTTCACAGTTTCTCGCGGTTGCGGCTCTAGATCCGTCAACCATCAAACGCGCATGGATCAAAGAAAAAGTGCCGTCGGCCGAGTGATTTACTGTCCGCGCAAGGCTGATAGCAGCCAGCTGATCGCGGTAGCACCTGCAACTGCCGCCTTTTCGCCGCCAGAGACGGACCCGCCCGAACGTTTCCAAGCGGCAATACCACCGGTCAAAACATAGGCAGGGTCTTTTGTGAGAACTGAAAGCTTGTTTGCTGCGGCATTCGTCCGCATTCCAGACTTGCAGTAAAATATAACTGGATGGCCCTGAGCGTCGATGGCTTTCGGCAGAGACGACAATGGGTGGGTCAAACTTCCCACAATATGTTCCGCGTTGAACTCGTGTGGTTCACGAATATCAATCAAGACAGCCCCTTCATTGCGCAGAGCCTGCGCTTGCTCAGCACTCAATGGTTTCAAGCTCATTGCATTTGCTTCCAAATTGTCGCGATTGACGTTATATTCACTTTACCTAATATATAAACTGAGTGCATTTGGCAATAGTCAAATTTAATTATTGCTCATCTGTCAACTTACTGCCATCATATTCAGATTGGCTAATATGAGTTTGAATGATGACTTGGCTGCAATCACTCGGTGCAATTGAGCAATTGGAAGACGCGAGCCTTGATGAAGGGTTGGTAGCAGCACTTGAAGCCAATTCCGCACAGGCAATTGCGCGGCCCATCACTTTCTCAACGCCGACATTCAAGGATTTCAACACACCTGAGATTAAGGGCTGCGGCAAGAACAGCTTTCCGGCCTTTTCGATCACCGGTCCAGCTTGTGCTTTGAATTGCGACCACTGCCAAACCAAAATCCTGCATCCGATGATCCCGGCGCTTCGCCCTGAAGACTTGGATCGCAAGGTGCGTGACCTGATTTTGCTTCAAGACCTCCAGGGCTTTTTGCTCTCGGGTGGCAGCAATCGCCATAACGAAATTCGATATGAGCGCTTCTTTCCCGTCATTGAAAAACTAAAGCACGATCATCCACACTTGAAAATCGCCATCCATACAGCACTCACCGATGAAACAGCGGCAAAAAGCATGGAAGCCGCCGGCGTCGATGTGGCCATGATGGATGTGATCGGCGCGGAGGAAACAATTCGCGATGTTTACAAGCTCAACCGCCCTGTGGAGGATTTTGAGAAAACGCTGGCGGCGCTATGTTCCACCGAGATGCAGGTGACGCCGCATATTGTCATCGGCCTGCACTATGGTCGCCTGCTTGGCGAAGCGCGGGCCTTGGAGATTATCGCTCGACATAAAACCCATGCGCTGGTTCTTGTGGTGGTCATGCCCTTTTATGCCAAACCCGGAACTTTCATTGTTCCTGAGACGGCCGATGTGGGCCGCGTTTTCCTCGAGGCGCGTAAGTCCTTACCGGACCGTGAAGTGTTGCTTGGTTGCGCGCGACCTGCCGGAATGCATAAAAGGGTAACCGATGCTTATGCTGTGATGGCTGGCTTGGATGGCATTGCCTTTCCGGCAGAAGGTGTGCCTGCTGTAGCTGAAGCCATTGGCAGGCCCTATTATCAGCAACACTCATGTTGCTCGGTCAAAATCGGCGAGAAGCCACACGCCAAGGTATTTTCTCCTTGCGCGGCGTGATCGAAGTCGATGTTTTAGTTGTGGGCTTGGGGCCTGCTGGTGCGGTGGCGGCCCGCGTCGCGGCCAAAACAGGATGTTCAGTTCTGGCAATTGATCGTAAAACACAAGCTGGTCACCCGGTGCAATGTGCGGAATTTGTGCCTGCCATGATTGGCGTAGAAGTCGAAAGGCTAAATGCCTCAAAGTTACAAAGCATCACGGATATGGTGACCTATGTTGCGGATACTACGGCAGAAGTCACGCCTAATTTCAGCGGCAATATGATTTCACGCGCCGCTTTCGATCTGCAACTTGTCGTCGATGCTATTGCTGTGGGTGCAAAGTGCCGCTTTGCAGCGCCATTGCGCGATGTCTCCCGCGATGGCTACGCAACGCTTGCTGATGGCCAACAAATCATTGCAAAAGTCATGATCGGTTGTGATGGGCCACGCTCAAAACTCGGCCAAGCAATCGACCAAGTGAATGTGGATTGCGTTGAGTCGCGCCAGATCACCGTTCCGCTGCTGCGGATTCACCAAGCAACAGATATTTTTCTTCGGCCAGAAATTGTCGGTGGATATGCTTGGCTGTTTCCGAAGGGCGACAAAGCCAACCTCGGAATTGGCGTGTCCGCCAATCACCGCAAAGATTTGAAACCAGTGTTGGCGCGACTTCACTCCGAACTGGTAGTCTCAGGCCGTGTTGGTGCGGACATTCCTTATACTACAGGTGGTGCGATCCCTGTCGGCGGCATGTTGAAACCTGTCGGGCAACTCGGCAGCATCTCCGTCTTCCTCGCAGGAGATGCCGCAGGGCTGACCAACCCTATCTCAGGTGCGGGGATTAGCGCTGCTGTCATATCCGGCAAGTGTGCGGGTGTAGCAGCCGCAAAACTGCTCAATGGCGATGTGAATGCCCCTGCCGATTATGAAGAAGAATTGGAAGATATTTTCGGCCCTGCCTTGCGTCGTGCCTTGAAGCGCCGCACCGAGCTGATGGCGCACTATGCATCGGGTCAAAAACCACAATTACTAGACTTGAAGACCGCTTGGATTGCTTATCCAGAATACTGGGCGGCCTGAGGAGAAAAACATGTCCTGCATTAAACGCGAAGCTGCCATTCCATCACCCATCGGTGCCAAGGGGCTTGATTTTAACGCTTTTGAAAACATGCAGCCCAAGCCCAATGTGCCGGTGGCGGCAGAGTTTAAAAACGGCGGCCGAGTCAAATCCAACAACGTCGCACCGGACGGACTTTATCGCCCGGACTACCGCATGAAAACGCCGAGTATGCGCTCGCCCGATTATGTACAGTTGTCAACAGCTGCCGCAATCACGCTGGGGTTGGTTGACGGCAAGATGCACCGTTGCGGCTGTACGCGTTGCTTGAATTTATTGCTCACTTATCCCGAAGGCTGTCGCGCCAATTGTGCCTATTGCGGATTGGCACGCCACCGAGAGGCCGAGCGTGATTATGCTGACCGCAATTTCATTCGCGTCGACTGGCCTGCCGTGCCAATGGATGAGGTGGTTGATATAGTGGCGCGCGATGTGGCAGGAAGCCCGTTTCACCGCATGTGCATTTCGATGATCACCCATCCGCGTTCGGATGAAGACACAGTGACGGTCTTGAAAAAATGGACATCAAAAATTGATCCATCGGCAATGCCCGTTTCAATCCTTTCAAACCCAACAACAATGACGCGAAATGATGTGAAACTACTGCACGATTTGGGTTCTGATATTTTCACTGTGGCCATTGATGCGGCAACGCCTTCGCTTTTTGATCGCACGCGGGGCAAGGGAGTGGACAGCCCGCACAGCTGGAAAAAGTACTGGGAAATCATGATGGATGCCCGCGAAATTTTTGGCCCGCAAAAATGGGGCGCTCATATCATCATCGGCATGGGCGAGACCGAGTTTGAGGCCCTGTCGCTTGTGCAACAGATCGTGGAGCTGGGCGGCCACAGCCATATGTTCTGCTTTTTTCCTGAAAAGGGCTCCCTGATGGATCATTTGCCAGCAACACCACGCGACCAATGGCGGCGGGTGCAACTTGGCCGTTATCTCATCGATTATCGTGGACAGAAAGTTTCAAACATGAAGTTTGATGAGAATGGCCGCTTGGTGGATTTTGGTCTGCCTTCGGGTGAACTTGACATGATTATCGACAAGGGCATCGCCTTCCGCACCTCTGGCTGCCCAGGCAAGTTCGCCGAAGATATTTCTGCCTGTGATCGGCCCTATGGTGACAGCCCGCCCAGCAATATCGCCAGCTATCCGTTCCAGCCTCAAGCGGTTGATATTCGCCGCATTCGTTCGCAGCTTGGCCGCGAGCAACCGGGCCAGCCCTATGTGCCAGGTGAAGAGTTTGAAGACGTAAATTGATGAAACCATTTCGCGTCATTGATACAGGCATTCGCGAAGGCCGCGCGCAAATGGCATTCGATCAGGCCATGATTGACTTGCATAAGGTAGGCAAGATTCCAGACACTATCCGGTTTCTGCAATTTCCACCCACGGTTTTGGTGGGGCGCCATCAAGACCTATCGGCCGAATTGCGTTTGGATGCATGTAAGGCCGCCAGCGTTGGCGTGGGCCGGCGCATTACGGGTGGTGGGGCACTTTATCTGGACGAAGGGCAGTTTGGTTGGGAACTTGTATTTCACCGCGACACCCTGGGTCTTTCAAACTTGGGCGATTTGGCAAAAGCGATTTGCGAAGCTGCCGCGTACGGGCTTTCAAGACTCGGCATCAACGCTCGCTATCGGCCGCGCAATGATATTGAGGTTGATGGCCGCAAAGTTTCCGGTACAGGCGGTTTTTTCGACGGAAGCACCATTTTCTATCAGGGCACAGTGCTGGTGGATATGGACACCGAGAAGATGGTTTCGCTTCTCAATATTCCAGATGCGAAATTGGCTAAGCATGCAGCATTGAGTGCTGCACAACGCATTATCACATTGAAAGAATTGTGCGAAGGCAAGGCCCCGCCAATCGCAGAAGTGCAACAAGCGCTCCTAGAAGGATTTGCCGAAAAGCTGGGAATCGCGGCGAAAGCAGCACCCATTACAAGTGTCGAAGAAGATTTGGCCAAAAAATTATATATAGAAGAAATAGGCACGGAGGAATTCGTCCACGAAATTGACGATCTCGGCCAACGCAACGAAATTTTGAAAGGCACATTCACGGGCAAGGGAGGAGCGATTTCCGCTCACGTGCGCCTTGAGGGCCCGCTCAAAACTCGAATCCGCGAAGTGGTTATAAGCGGAGATTTTTTTGTGACCCCGCCGCGTATTATCTATGATCTTGAGGCTGCTTTGCGCGGCACACTGGCTGTGGACGTCGCATTCACCGTCAAATTATTTTTCGCAAATTCGAACGTTGGCTTGCTCAGCGCAACAGATGACGATTTTATTTCTGCCCTTCAAAACGCGATTGGACAGCCCGCATGAGAGGCATGAAAATGCTCCATGTCATTCAGCACACCTCTGCTGAATATCTCGGGTTGATGGAGGATCATCTCGAAGGGCGCAAAATCCAGTTCAAATATTTCCGTCCCTTCACTGAAGGAACCCCTTTGCCGACACGCAACACGGCTCTTGATGGTTTGGTTTTGCTGGGAGGCGGTCCATGGGGTACCGCGGGTAAGCGCGATATACCCACGCTTGCAGACGAAATTGCTCTTACCCGCGTCTATTTGATGAGTGGAAAGCCAGTGATCGGGATTGGTTTGGGTGCACAAATTTTGGCTCTTGCAGCCGATGGCGGTTCTGAGACGATGCCCTTGCGGTTTTCCGTGGAAACAGCAAGGCGAAGACAAGTAGCTGCGCTGAATGGCTATCTACCTGAGCATTTTCCTTTGATCACCTACATGCGCGACAAACCGATACCTCCTTCCTATGCCGAAATACTCGCGGTTACTGACCAGGATGAACCCGCAATATTTCAAATTGGGAGCAATGTGTTTGGTTTCACGGGGCACCCTGGGTTCAAGCGTGCCATGGCAGAAGATTTGATAATGGAGTTCGAAGAAGGTCCCGACAATCCGGCGCCAATGCTTGAGGTTTTGGCAGGTTTGAATCGCCAGATTGAGGATGCTCTCGTTCCAATGATGACTGGCCTCATTCAATTGACAGGCTTGATGAGCTGACACATTCGCCGCAAGAATCCGCTTGAGATTGCTATTCAATCAGCATATTCTAATATTCAGAGAGAGCGACGAAAAGTCGCCAATATTTTGGAAGGAATTCAAATGGCCAAAAAGCTTTTTATCATTATGGCAAATACAGACCCGCGCAATGGTGAAGAGCTGGGTGCGCCACTTTTCCAAGCCACGGTGGCTGCCGCCATGGAATATGAAGTCGAAGTGATCTGTACGGCCACTTCGGGTCGCTTGATGAAAAAGGGCGTAGCTGAAAAATTGGTGGTCAAGGAAGGATCACCAAAATCGGTCTATGATTTCATCAAGGATGCGCGTGAAGCGGGCGTCGTATTTAAATGCTGCTCCCCAAATCTTGATCTCTTCGATATGACGAAAGATGATCTAATCCCCGAATGCTCTGGCATTGTGGGTGGCGCCTACCTGATCGAAGAGATCATGGAAGGCGACTGCAAAGTTTTGACTTATTGAGGCGCTGGGCATGAGCGATCACCACAGCACGCGGTATCAAGACTTCAACGGTGATCCGGTTTCCGATACGCCGATCGTTCCGCAAGCCAAGCTTGAAAGTATCTTCAAGGATATTCAACAAGATGTCCGCTACGATCATGAACTCAATGGTTGCTTAAATTGCGGCATCTGTACGGCCACCTGCCCCGCAGCACATTATTATGATTTTAGCCCGCGTGAGATTGTCCAATTGCTGTGGACGGAAAACCTCGAAGGCATTTACGATTCGATGCAGGAAAAAATCTGGGCCTGCGCTCAGTGTTATACTTGCGCCGCGCGTTGCCCCTTTGGCAATTCTCCCGGCGGCCTGATCATGATCATGCGCGAAACCGCGATCAAGCACGGCATGGAATCGGCCAAGAATGTTTTGCGCCCATTTAGCCGCGTAATGTTGAAATTGATATCGACGGGCAATCAATTGGCACCCGACATGATCAACCCTGATCACTTTGCTGATTGGGGACCAAACCTTACAAAGGTTAAAGCACCGCTCAAGCTTTTACGCCGTGCCATCCCCATGCCAACGCTCAACACCACGGCAACAGCTTGGGAAGTGAACTTAAAAACCTCGGTTGAGCTTTATACGATTTGGGAAATGACTGGCGTTTTGAAGCAGCTCGAAACCATTGATCAAAATCTTTTCGATGTTATCGCCGACATCATGGAAGAAAAGCGTGATGAATGGGATGAATTCATCGAAGAGCAAAAAGACGAAGATTGAATTGGAGAATAAAATGGCAAGCAAAGCACCTGAAAACGGCGAGCGATTTACCGGCCATGGCTCTGAATGGCGGCCTGCCAATTTAAGCCCCGATGACGCGCGCATGGCCACATCTTGGGTGGAGGCCAAGATCGACAAGCGCTCCTTGTTGACCAATAAAGACCGCGTTGAAGACGTACGCGATGTGATGTGGCAACTTGAAAAAGATGGCCAAATTGTTGTTCATCGCATTAGAGATGAGCATGAGCCTGTCATCGCCAAAACACTGTATGGGTGGGAAAAGCGCATCCCAACAACGCAATTGTGGCATCATAAATCTTGCGGCCAATGCGGCAATATTCCAGGTTATCCAGCGTCACTCTTGTGGCTGATGAACGAACTTGATGTTAAATATCTCGACGAGACTGATCAGACTTCGTGCACAGCGTGGAACTACCATGGCTCTGGTATTGGCAATCTGGAAAGCTTGGCCACGGTTTTTCTACGCAATTTCCATCAAGCCTATGTTGCGGCCAAAGCTGAAGGTCTACCTGAAGGTTATTACTATCCACTGGTTCATTGCGGAACGTCCTTCGGCAATTACAAAGAAGTGCGCGGTTATTTGTTGAATTCAGCGACTTTGCGCGAGAAGGTGAAAACCATTCTCGGCAAGCTTGGCCGTCTGGTTGATGGCAAGCTGTTGATCCCCGAAGAAATTGTGCATTATTCTGAATGGGTGCATGTGATGCGCAAGAAGATTGCGGCACGTCAGACCATTGATGTCAGCAAAATTCGCGCCACCATCCACCCCGCCTGCCATGTTTATAAAATGGTACCGCAGGATGTGATCTATGACGACGACGTGTTGGATGGCAATCGCGTCGCGGTTTCTACTGGCATCATGGAAACGCTCGGCACACAAGTTATCGACTATTCGACTTGGTATGATTGTTGTGGCTTTGGTTTCCGCCACATCATTTCTGAACGTGAATTCACCCGCTCTTTTGCAATTGATCGCAAGATCAAGGTCGCGGTGGAGGAGGCCAATGCCGATGTGATGATTGGCCACGATACAGGCTGCGTCACCACGCTCGATAAGAACCAGTGGATCAGCAAGGCCGAAGGCAAAGGCTATGAATTGCCTATTCTTGCCGATTGCCAATTTGCCGCTCTGGCACTTGGTGCGCATCCATACAAGATTGTACAGTCACATTGGCATGCGTCATCGACCGAAACGCTGATGGATAAAATGGGTATCGATTGGCAAGCTAAAAAAGCCGAGTTTGAGGACTATCTGAAGGTGATTGAAGCAGGTGGCAAACAGGAAAACCTCTATGATCCGCGCCGGATGATCACTTCTGGTCCGGGCTTTCAACGCGTCGGGAAACTAACATGAACAAGCCTATTCTTATCGTTGGCGGCGGCCCCGCTGGACTTTCAGCAGCACATTCGCTGGCCCAGCTTGGGCAGAAAACCATACTGGTCGACAAGCACGATCATTTGGGCGGGGCGCCAATTATTTCTGGCTATGCCAAACTTGTGCCGTCAGGCGAATGGGCCAGAGACGCAATCGGTGGCATGGTTTCACGCGTCAAAGATAACAAGCTTGTCGATGTGCGCACTTCCACCATTGTGAAATCTTTCAAGGGCGAAGCGGGTAATTTCACCGCCACATTGTCAGACGGGAAGGAAGTAAAAGTAGGTGCCACGATTCTGTGCACTGGCTTCACGCATTTTGACTCGATCAACAAGCCCGAATGGGGCTTTGGCCAATATCCTGATGTGGTGACCACAGTTCAAGTGGAACAGATGATTTCGTCAGGCAAAGGTGTTCGCCGTCTTTCAAATGGTGAAAAGCCGCAGCGTGTGGCCATTCTGCTCTGCGTCGGCTCACGTGATCGTCAAATTGGCCGCGAGTGGTGCTCGAAGGTCTGCTGTACGGTTTCCGCCAATATCGCCATGGAAATCCGAGAAGAACTGCCTGATTGCCATGTCTATATTTACTACATGGATATCCGCACCTTCGGTCTTTACGAAACGAAGTATTACTGGAAGAGCCAAGAAGAATTCAAAGTAAAATATATCAAGGCGCGTATCGCGGAAGTCACTTCAAATGGCGATAAGCTGATCGTGAAGGGCGAGGACACTCTAGTGAAGCGTCCGATCACCATTCCGTTTGACATGGTCGTCCACGCCATCGGCATGGACCCCAACGTTGATAACATGACGCTTTCCGCCATCTTTGATGTGAAGCTCGAGCCTCATGGCTTTATCGACAGGACTAACAGCTATGGTACGATGGGAGCTACATCTCGCGCTGGCGTGTTTGTGGCGGGCGCTGCCACCGGGCCAGAAACGATTGATGATTCAATTGCCCAGGCCAATGCTGCTGCGATTGCCGCTTATGGCATCGTCAATGCCAAAGCGCTGCAAGCGGCGGAATAGGTGACTCAGTTGTCCGCTTCAAGCAAACATCCTTCGGTTCGCATTCCGCCCTTAGAAGCGGCGCGTCCGGAACTTGATTTGAGTGGTCCCATTTTGCTGGTTGCGCTGGAAAATGTAACAGCTGGAGCCGAAGCTTTAGGCGGCATTGAACGTTATGTTCAGGCCTTGGCGCTCAAAGCCAGTCTTTTCAAAGACGCGTTGGGTGACGGCAAAATTGAAACCTTGGAACTTGAAGCCTTCATGGGGCTTTGCACTTTCATGTCTCCAGTGCGTCGGCGCGTGGCTCCCTATCTTGATGCAAAAGGCTTTGAACTCATTCGGGGCGGGCTTGTGAGGTTGCTTGATGACACCAAAGACACCACACGCACTGATCAACGGATCAGTGATTTTTGCAAATTATTTCCTGATAACAGGAAGCATGCCTTCATTCGTGATCTTGCCGCCGAAATCCTGCATTATTTTGATCCTGAACGCTATCCGCTGATGTGTCGTTGGGTCTGGGATGCTGGTACCAACACGGGTGCGCTGCGCGAGATGTGGTTTGCGGATGACGTCGATCACATGATTATTCCAGCAGCTGACAACTATGCGATGTTCTTGGTTCTGCGCGAGGAGCTTTCAGAATTCCTCACCAAGAATGGCGTGTTTAGCAATGTGCTGTTCTATGTTGATCTTCTATGTGCTCAAGTTTACTCACACTATATCTGCTCGCAAGGTGGCAGTTATTTGCGGACAGATTTTTCCTCTGAACAAGACCCAATGCAGTATACCCGCCGCTTGCTCGGTCTTGACGGTGTTGAACCACATTCGGGCAAAACAAGGCTCAAATCCATCGATGGAACTGCCTTCATCCTCGATGATGCAAATCTATTGGGCCAGTGAGGTAAGCAATGGCAATTCACGAAAAATCCCTCATCCGACCTGAAAATCTGAGCACCCATGAAAATCTGGTGATCGATGGCATAGATGTTTCTGGGCACTGGAGCACGTTTATCAAAACGCGCGTTGTCACTGATTATAATGAACAGATGGAAGGGGAGATTTCAGCCCTTCCCGGAGGAGAGCATATCAATCGCTGCTGGCAGTGTGGCTCCTGCACCAATTCCTGCACCGTCAACGCGCTCAATCCAGATTTCAACCCGCGCTATTGGATCTATCTGATCCGCACAGGCATGGAAGAGGAGCTGCTGCGCGACAAAGATATCATCTGGCAATGTGTATCCTGCAACAAATGCGTCAATGCCTGCCCGCGTGAAGTGAACCCTGAGGGCGTGATGAAAGCCACAGCACATTGGTTGGAAATGAAGGGTCACACCCCGGAGCGGCCATCGACTGCGTTTGACGATATTTTCACTGATCAGATAATTGCCAGAGGTCGCATCGAAGAAAGCCGTATAATTCGCCGCTTCTTTGCGCGCACTGGCCAAAGCCTTATGCAAGACTGGCTGATACAAATCGTAAAGCAATTGGTCAGCAAGTTGCCAATCACTTTGCTCATCCACATGGGGCTTGAACAATTACGCGCACCGCGCACTAAGAATTGGGCCACAGCCGGTGATGCAATTAGCGAATATGTGGCGGAAAAAAAACGTGACCATGAACGTGCCCTTGGCCTTGATGGATTGATCGAAATGGCAAAAGCCGAAGTTAGACCCGCTGCCCATACGGCAGCGGAATAGGAGCAGCGATGGCCGAAGTTCTCAATACATTGAAAAAGGTCGCCTATTACCCAGGCTGTGCGCTGGATGGTACGGGCCATGGCTATAACCGCTCCACCCGCGCTGTCGCGGGCGCGTTGGGCCTAGAGCTTGAAGATGTGAAAAACTGGAATTGCTGTGGTGCGATGGAAGTCAAAAACATCGATCCTGAAATTCAGACTTATTTGTCTTCGCGCGTCATGTCGATTGCTGCCAATGAGATGAACCACAAAGTGGTGATGGCGCCCTGTAATGGTTGCTATCACAATTTAAAAAAGGCTGAGCACGATCTTTCCACCAAGGAGAAATCGCGCGAGGTGGTCGCCAAGATTTCGGCGAAGGCCGGCCACAAGGCTTATGAACCGGGCCAAATCGAAACCATTCATGCGCTCGATTGGGTGAAGCGAACCATTGGCGAAGATGGCTTACGCGAACGTACCAAGGGCAAACTCAAGGGCCTGAAAATTGCCAACTATTATGGCTGCATGTATACGCGCCCGCGCAACATTTTCCCCGGCCGTGATGCCGGACCGGAAACTGAATCCTCCACGAAACCGCATTTCATGGATGATTTGCTGGCAGCGGCGGGCGCTGAGAATGTGGATTTCCCGTTGAAAACAGCTTGTTGTGGCGGCGCGCATACGCTTTCGGATTCCGACACATCCACCAAGCTCTGTGCCAATATTTTACGCGCAGCGGAAGCTTCGGGCGCTGAGGTCATCGCCACGGAATGCCCCACCTGCCATAGCGGTTTGGAAATGCATCAAATTCGCGCCGAGAAGAAATTTGGCATCAAGACCACTGTAAAAATCGTCTATTTCACCCAACTGCTCGGCATTGCACTTGGTCTCAATCACCGACAGGTTGGCTTGCGTGAAAATGTCTCCAACTCAATGGATATGCTTTATGATAAGGGAATCGCATGACCGATTGGGAAACAATTGAAGCCGAGATCGAAAAAGACGGCGCATCACCCTCTGAATTACTGGCGATTTCCGAATTGGTTTTAGAAAACTGGGTCGAGGGCCGCAAGCAAGTTCCCACCAAGCGTGAGCGTGAAGGATTCCGCCTTTTGGCCTTGCATCGACAAGGCTCTATGGGTGACCCAAGCTTCAACGCCTGTCGCGAGACCTGCCGTGAAGTCGCCTACCACTATAATTTGCTGACCGAAGGTGGGCCAAAGCATGGCTCAGTGCCAACACTTGCCATGATGCAGATCCTTGCCAATCACTTAATGCTTTTCGTGCGTGGCAAAATGGAAGTTGCAGGCCTTGGTGAATTTTGTTGTTCTTCCAAAGGTCTCCGTGCGTTGGATACTGATAATTTGATTGCTGATGCGAGGGCCTGAATATGCCAAAAGTCAAAGGATGTAATTTACCCGACGAGTTGCTATATGACGTGGACAACCACATCTGGTTCCGTGATTTGGGTGATGGCACTGTTAAGTTGGGCATGACTACGGTGGCCACCGCGCTCGCTGGCCAACTTGTCGCCTTTACACCAAAGAAAGCCGGCAAATCCATTGAGGCGGGCAAATCCTGCGCTACCGTTGAATCAGGTAAATGGGTGGGCCCTGCCAAGTCTGCCGTGGCTGGCGAAGTTCTCGCCATTAATGAAGACCTTGTCGCAAAGCCCTCGATCGCCAACGATGACCCTTACGAAAAAGGCTGGATGGTGCATTTGAAGCCTGCCGATTGGGCCTCCATGAAGCCCACTTTGACGCCCGGTGTTGATGTGTCGGCCAAATACGAAGCCAAAATGAATGCCGACGGTTTTGCAGGCTGCGGTTGATTTCGATCACATTTACAGATATTTGCATGATTCATGAATATTGCGCTGCTTCAAGAAAATGCCACGTCTGCCTCTGACTTGCTGAAAGTCATGGCCAATGAAAGCCGTTTGCTCATTTTGTGCCAATTGATTGAAGGCGAAAAATCCGTCAATGAATTGGAAGAATTGGTGGGTATTCGCCAATCAGCGCTCTCCCAACATCTCGCAATATTGCGGCGCGAGCGGGTTGTGAAAACAAGGCGAGAGGCGCAGTTTGTCTACTACACCTTGGCCAGCCAAGAGGCCAAAACGATTATGAAAACGCTTTACAATGTTTTCTGCGCGCCGAAGAAATCAAAGTCGAATTAAAATTCCAAGCGTGGGCGGCTGAGGCAACCCAACAACACATCCATGCGCCGCCTATGAAGCGCAGCCCAGGTATCGTTGATTGAATTCTCGCCTTGGCCTTGCCATACAGCAGCGACAAAATTGGCCAATTCAGGATTGAGTTCAAAAGTTCTGAGATCGCTCGGCGTCCACCCCAAAGTCATGGCGGATTTTTTAAAGCCTGTTTCATCTGAAATCTCGGCCACAAGCACTTCCAGTTTTTCCAACCGTTCGATGTCTTCTTTGAAAAGCTGTCGTTGAAAAATGCTGGTCGTGGCAGCGGCTTGTGTTCGCAAATCCTCAAGTAATTTCATAGGCGGGTTCCCTATCAGCGATTGTTCTCAACCATTGCGGATCAAGCTCATCATCTTCAACGAGATCACAGTGAAAGGTTTTCAATAAGGTAGTCACCCGTTCTGGTAGCCTCGTAGGAATTTCATAGCTATTGAGCCTGGCCCAAAGCCCGCTCCAACACCGCGCCGTGGTCCAAGGATTATAACCACCTCCACCCAACACAACGGCGCGTGGAGACAGTGCGACAGAACCCAACACAGCATCCCACAAGCCGCTATTGCTGAGGCTCAACTTCGATAGAGGATCACCCGCCAATGCATCCGCCCCACAAGTGATGACAAGAGCATCGGGCGCAAACTTTTTCAGAGCGGGCAAGACTTCATCTGTCATCATTTGCGAGAAGTCCAGATCACCAAACCCTGCCGGAACAGGATAATTCAAACTGTATTGACCGTGGCCAAGTCCTGTTCCCGGCCAACGGTTACTCTCATGAATCGAAATGCACAAAATTCGGGGTTCATTGGAAAATGCGTCTTCCACGCCGTCGCCATGATGAGCATCAAGATCGAGATAGGCCACGCGTTTCAGCCCCGCGTCCTGAAACTCCCGAATTGCAAAGACTGGATCGTTGAAATAGCAAAATCCACTCGCTCTGTTTCGGCGCCCGTGATGGGTTCCACCCGCAGGGTGATAGGCCACACGACCCGCCATGGCCAGTTGTGCCGCCAGAATAGAACCGCCCACAGAAGTTGCCGCCCGCTCGAATAGCCCTTTGAAAACAGGGTTTTCCATGGTTCCAAGAGCGTAGGTTTCACGCATCTGGGGTGTCGCTTTGCCCGTCAGGCTGGCTTCCATGACGGCTTCAACATAGGACTTGTCATGAAATTGTGTGAGTGTGTCAAAAGTCGCCATCGGGCTTTCGTGGTAATGCTCCGCATTCAGCCATCCCATTTCTGTGCAAATATCCATGACAGGCCCGATCCGTTCAATGGCCAGCGGATGCTGACGGTTATAGCCTGTTTGGCGATAAATTTCGCTGCTGACAAAAACTGGCGCCGCGCTGCTAAAAGTCGGTTTGGTCACTTCACATTTCCGCGATTGCTTTGAAGCTTATTGTATCATAGTATTCACTTATTATAATATACAAGTGTCGGCGGATCTCGCCGCAGGAGAAAATCATGGCAACTGCAGCAAACACAAAAAGCATGTCGATCATCGTCACCAAGGGATCGCTCGATTGGGCCTATCCGCCATTCATTCTGGCCACCACGGCGGCCGCGATGGATGTGAAGGTGACGATGTTTTTCACCTTCTATGGTCTCGTGTTGCTCAAGAAGAATCTTGACTTGAAGATGACGCCGATCGGTAACCCAGCCATGGAAATGCCGATGATGGGCATGCATATGGGGATGCCCAATGTGGTTGGCATGTTGCCGGGTGTTGATGCTGCCTGCACCACCATGATGAAAAACATGATCAAGAAAAAGGGCGTAGCTTCGATTGATACCCTGCGCGATGCCGCCCTTGAATCTGATGTCAACATGATAGCTTGTCAGATGACCATGGATCTTTTTGAGTATAGGAAAGAAGACATGATCGACGGCCCGACCATTGGCGGCGCTGCCACTTGGGTAGACATTGCCACCAAATCCGACATCAACCTGTTCATCTGAAACTGGAGACTTTTATGGCTGACAAAACACTCGATGCAAAAGGTTTGAACTGCCCGCTGCCAATTTTACGCGCCAAAAAAGCCTTGGCCGAAGTGGCTGCTGGAGGAACATTGGAAATCCTTGCCACCGATCCCGGTGCAGTCGCTGATTTTCAAGCCTTCTGCCGCACCACGGGCAATGAGCTTTTGGAACATTCAGTTGATGGTAAGACTTATCGCTTCCTGATCAAGAAAGCGGCGTGACTTATCACGCCGACTTTGCCCCGTAAAACAGTTGCACCACATGCTGAGCTTGAGCGAAAAATAACCAGCGCTCAACGACGGCGGCCGCTAGGGTAACCGCCGCAGCTGGGATTGAGAATAGTGGCGCTTTAATTGCGATGAGCAACAGCGCGATTGCAAGGACGAGCAGGCCGATGACCAGCATTCGCAACTTATCACTATGGCGTCGTGCCACGACATAGCCCATTTCTTTTTGGATAAAGTTCTGCGCCGTGTGGGGCACTTCCCATTGGCTCACGCTTCCAAGGGCTCCGAGGCCGGTGGCTGAACCCATTGTGTGAGTGCGTGGGGCCAGACCAATATTGCGCCAATAGAGAAGCTTCAGCAGCACCACAACGATCAATGCCGCTACGGCGAAAATGACTTGGAATATCTGAAAGCGGCCAAAGACGGTGGCAATCGCCGTGAGTAGCGTTGCCCCCGTAGCAAGAGCAAACACGAGATAAATCGGTGCTGTGAGTTTGGTATGCCAAGCGCGAATAGTTTTGAGCGAGGCGTAGATCATCGCGGTACAGAACATGGTGATGGCGGACATCACTGCTGTAAGCAAACCCAGCGGCCCAATCCATTGCGGTGCTTCATAGAGCCCCGACCACACCAGACCAAAAGCCAAAGCAACAGGATAAGTCAACACAGCAACCACGCCTTCGCGGCTGAGCCAAGACGTGCGCCATTGCGAGAAAGCCCGCCAAGCCCGCGACGGATTGCCGAGATGGAAGGTCGATGAGAGCAGTCCAAGGGTGATGAGACCAAGGGCAATGACCAGCGCGCTAAGGCCAAAGGCAGGCGAAGAGGCCTGACCATGGTTGAAGCCAACGAGGCCAAGCAACGCCAAAAGACCATAGCCGGCACCAGACGCGGTGGTGAAGAGAATGACAGAATAGGCGGGATTCATGACTAGCCTTCGAGCTTGCTGGAGTGATCTTGCGGATTGGCCACAGCTGAGGCCTTCGATGTGCTCAACATCTTGTCGGCCCAAGCGAACAGCTTCTCCATTGTCGAGCCATCAGATTTCGGGAGTGCTTCGATATGGGCCTGCTTGGTCTCCCTGCGCGCTCTGGGCGGCAGATATTTGTTGGTGGGCTTGTAGCCCAATTCAGGCAACAGGTCGAAGCCGCCACGTTCTTTGACCAACAGCGAAACAGCCGAAGTTTCGTCTGCCAAATCACCAAAATGCCGCGCACCCGTGGGGCAAGCCTTCACGCAAGCCGGCACTTGATCTTCAGGTTCCAGATTGGTGTTGTAAATCCGATCCACACAGAGCGTGCATTTCTTCATCACGCCTTGGGTGTAGTCATATTCACGCGCGCCATAGGGGCACGCCCAAGAACAGAGCTTGCAGCCGATGCAAGTATCTGGGTTCACTAAAACAATGCCATCCTCGGCGCGTTTATAGGATGCTCCGGTGGGGCAGACGGTGACACAGGTAGGCTCGGCACAATGCAAACAAGAGCGCGGGAAGTTGACGACGCGTGAATCGCTGCGGCCTTCCTCCTTCACCTCATAGCCATGGATGCGGTTGAACCACGGGCCAGAGATGTCAGCGCCCTGCGGATCAGTATCAGTCAGCGGACCACTTTCTCCTTGCGCATTCCATTCCTTGCAGGAGGTGGCGCAGGCCTGGCAACCGACGCAGGTGTCGAGATCTATTACGAGGCCTAACTGCTTTTGTGTTGATGTCGGAAACGAAGTCATGCGCCAACTTTCTTGCCAAGATTTTTCAAGGCAGCAAATTGCGGGGACGATTGCGCCGTCTGATCAGCGCTCTTGGCGATATGCACCTTGAGATCAAACCATGCGGCTTGCCCGGTCACCGGATCAGAGTTTGAATAGCGATAGCCACCGGTTTTCTCGGGCAGCAGATCACTGATCAGATGGTTGAGCAGGAAGCCTTTTTCGCTCTCAGGTGAATCTGGTGATAATCCCCACGTGCCTTTGCGTTTGCCAATGGCATTCCATGTCCAGACCGTATCAACATTCTGGCCCTCGACCAGCTTTACCTGCACTTTGATTTTGCCGTGATGCGAAGTCACATCCACCCAATCACCATCGGCTATGCCCAACGATGCCGCACGCAGCTTGTGCATGTAAAGCCAGTTGCGGCCAATGATCTGGCGCAGCCAGGCATTCTGCGAGCCCCAGGAATGGTACATCGCCATCGGGCGCTGGGTGATAGCATGAAGTGGAAACTCATCCTGCGCCACCATCTCGCCTTCAAAAGGCGCATACCAAAACGGGATGGGATCGAAGTAAGTCTCAATGCGTTTTCTGTGCTGCTCCGGCACCTGCACCTTGCCATGGCCCTGTGCCGCCAAGCGGAACTTCTGCAGTGTCTCAGAATAAAGCTGGTGAATGATCGGCTCGGGCCGTGGCAGAAAGCCAAAGAAGGTGGCCCAATCCAGATAATCCCAGTTCACATGGCGGTAGTATTTCATATTGTCGGCCAGTTCTTGGAACCAATAAGAGCCATTCTCCACATAGGCCTTGAGCTGATCAGGGTTCACAGGCCCACGACCTGCCGCCGTGCCGTCCTTGCCCCTGAACCCTGCCAAGGGCCCAAGGCCAGGTGCACGCTCGTGGTTGACGATGTAGTCAGGATAGCCGCCGGGATAGCGGGCAGACCCATCGGGCTTAATGAGGCCGGGCAGCCCCAAGCGGTGGCCAAGTTCGATCAGCACCGTTTGGAACGCCCGCACATCGCGGTCCGGTTCGACCACCGGCTGGCGGATGGCATCGGCAGGGCCATCAGCCTCGCTGATCGGGCGATCCAGCATCGAGATGCAATCCCAGCGCTCCAGATAAGTTGTGTCCGGCAAGATCAGATCCGCGTAATGCACCATCTCGGATGCATAGGCGTCTGAATAAATGACCTTGGGAATGACATATTCCCCATCAGCGCGTTTGGCCGTCAGCGCCGTGAGCGTATCGGGCACATTCATCGCCGAGTTCCAGCTCATATTGGCCATGTACATGAACAGCACATCAATGCCGTAGGGATCACCTTTGGCGGCATTGTTGATCACCATATGCATCATGCCATGGGCGGCCAAGGGCGCATCCCAAGAGTAAGCCTTGTCGATGCGCAGGGGCGTGCCTTGCTCATCCACCAGCAAATCTTCCGGTGCCGAAACAAACCCCAGCGGCGGCCCGGGCAGTGGCGTATTGGGCTTCACTTGCCCAACTTTACCGGCCGGTTTCACATTGGGTGGAATGGCCTTGGGGAATGGTGGCTTGTAGCGCGAGCCCCCCGGCACATCGATGGTGCCCAGCATGATTTGCAAAATGTGAATGCTGCGGCAAGTGTGAAAGCCGTTGGAGTGAGCCGAGATGCCGCGCATCGCATGCATCGCCACAGGTCGGCCCAAAGTCTTCTCATGGCGGCGGCCCAGATAATCGGTCCAGGGAATATCCAGCTCGATCGTGTCATTGAAAGCCGTGTGGGCAAGTTCTGCTGCGATGCGCCGTGTGGTTTCGGCTGGCACGCCGCATTTCAAGGCCACCGCTTCGGGCGCATATTCGCTTGAGGTGAAGCGCTCAGCAATCAGCGTGAAGCTGGTCACCACCTTGCGGCCATCGGCAAGTGTGAAGCGGCCCAGCAACGATGGGTTGGTGCCAAAAGTGCCAGCCACCTTGGTGCCGCCCACACCGCCGCCGGACGCATCCCACACCAAGGGTGTGCCCGCCGCATTGCGCAGGATCAGTCCATCATCCGCGCCACCCTCATTCTCAATCACCAACCAAGCCGAATTGGTATAACGACTGAGATAGTCGCCATCCAGTTTCTGCGCGGCCAAAAGGCAATGAATGAGCGCGCCGACAAACAATCCGTCCGTGCCCGGCGCTATCCCGATCCACTCATCGGCAATGGCGCTGTAACCTGTCTTCACCGGATTGATCGAAACGATCTTGGCCCCGCGCGCCTTGAGCTTGCCCAAGCCCGCCTTGATAGGGTTAGAGCCATGATCTTCGGCCACGCCGAAAAGCAGAAAATATTTGGTATGCTTCCAATCAGGCTCGCCAAATTCCCAAAAGGCACCGCCATACGTGTAAAGCCCGGCCGCTGCCATATTGACTGAACAGAAACCACCATGGGCGGCATAGTTGGGTGTACCAAATTGCGAGGCCCACCAGCCCGTTAGGCCTTGGCTTTGGTCGCGGCCGGTGAAGAAGGCCAGCTTCTTGGGATCTTTCGCCCGCACATCGCCCAACCATTTGGTGGCCAGTGCCAAGGCTTCGTCCCATTCAATCTCTTTGAACTCTCCGCACCCGCGTTCACCAACCTGCAGCAATGGCTTCGACAACCGCGCCGGAGAATAATGCTGCTTGATGCCGCTTGCCCCCTTGCCGCAAATGATCCCCTTGTTGACAGGGTGATCGCGGTTGCCATCGATGTAGACAACTTTGCCATCTTTCAGATGAACCTTGATCCCGCAACGACACGCGCACATGTAGCAGGTGGTCGTCTTCACCTCGTCCCAGTTCTTGGGAGAAAGATTGATCTTTGGTTGGGCGCTCATAAACCAGCCACCCGTTGGTTTGTCCGCCGCATGTGCATTTCCTCAAAACATTTTCATATAAGTGTATGCTGAATTACTAATACACTGCAAGCATTGAGTTACATAAATACCGCGCAGTATTGCCCCATCCACGAAGATGAGGATACGGCGTACGTTGGCAATAAATAACATGGGCAACAAGCAGGAGGGGAAAATGGCTGAGGATCATGCGTTAAGGCACTTGTTAAATGATGAGATTCACGGGCGCGCAGGTCATCCGGTGAAGGCTCCGGCCCGCGTCGTCTACCTTGCCTACGTGGTGACAGAATCTGATCCAGACCCATTGAGCTCTATCTCCGCACTTTGTGATTTCTACAAAAGTATACGCCCACAAGACGGCGCACTGCATTACGCGATGGAGACGCCTGTCGGTTATTTCAGATATGAGCGACATGGAGAATTCTATCGCTTCAGCATCGTCTTAGCCAAAAACGTTTCCGAGAAGCTGCTGTCGGAACTTTTACCAGAACATTGGCTTGAAAATCTTCCTGGAAATCGACTGGTAGCCATCAACACAAACGTGTTGTCCAAATCAGCAAAGCCGCCAAGCTTAAATTTCATAATAAAATATTTTGGCCACGAGGATGTCGCAGCATCAGCCGTCAGTCAAAGGAATGCAACGATCTGGACCGACTTCCGCATTGGGAAAGACGGTTTTACGCGGATGCTGGTCAGGGACTATGGTCTGTCACCTATAAGGCTAGGTCGCATTTTGCGCCGGCTCCACGAAATCGAAACCTATCGGATGATGGCATTGCTCACGCTGCCCTTGGCACGAGAGCTTCAAAAGCAAATTGGTGAGCGCGAAAAACTGCTCAGTGCCACAATAAATAAAATGCTTGTCGCTGGTTCGGCCGAGGATGACGCAGCACTTCTCACCCAGTTGAGCAGCATCGCAGGAGATGTGGAAGACATGTCAAACCGTTCAAACTACAGATTTTCCGCTGCACGGGCATATACAGCACTGGTTCGCAAGCGCGTGGAGGAACTGGCCGAAGAACGCGTGCTCAATTACCAAAGAATTGGCGTGTTCCTTGATCGTCGCTTTGGCCCAGCCATGGCGACCTGTAGTGCGGTCTATGATCGCATCAGCAGCCTTGCCCAGCGCAGTGAGCGCGCCAGCAATCTCTTGCGCACCCGCGTTGATATCGCCCTTGAAGGACAAAATCAAAAATTGCTGAAATCAATGGATACAAGGGTCAAACAACAAGTGATGTTGCAGCAGACCGTTGAGGGTCTTTCAGTTGTGGCAATTAGCTATTATGTGGTTGCAATGCTCACTAAGTTCTTCGAATATACGGAAAAGCTTTTTGATGTTGCACCAAAATATCTTTTGCTGATTTCTTGGATGCTAATACCGATCGTCGTGCTTCTCGTCTGGTTTGGCTTAAGGCGGCTGCGGAGGCGCATCAACGAATATTAAGCCGACACCATGACTTCCAAAAGGCGGCGAACCCAATGTTGCGATAGAATATTGGGTTGCGATCTACCGCGTTTTTTGTTCGCCAGACATTCGTAAATATATTTGGTGCGTTGTATCCTGCTGCGCACCTAGCACGCTCGACACAGCACAGGCTAGCTGAACGGTATTTGCCACAGTCATCTACTGAAATAAAGCTCGGCTGAGTGGCACATAGCAGCTAATTTTAGCACCTACACTAGGGATCGAAGCGCTTCGTCACGAAACGTAAATTCCTAGCCTTCATACCAGCGTCTAGAATGCGCTCGTTCACTCTGTCCGCTACGTCGCGAACTGGATTATCGTCAAAATTGGCATACCGCCCGGTTGTCGATATATTAGCGTGCCGTAGTAAGTCGCGAACAATGAAACCAGACACACCGGCCTGCGCAGCATAAGTGCCAACAGTGTGGCGCAAATCGTGGATATGCACGTCTTCAATCTGTGCTCTCCACCGTAGCCGCTGCCAAGCGCTCTCCATGACTTCTTTGGATATCGATCTATTTGTATCGGTGTTACGCGGAAAGACAAGAACCGAATCTCTGACTCGCGGCAATGATTTCAAAATATCGAGAGCCGCAGCAGTAGCAGGAAATGGCTCGCGTTTCTTTCCTTTAAATTTTGGAAGAGAAATTGTACGTAGGGTAAAATCAACATCAGACCACTTGAGCAGTGTAATTTCGCTGAGTCTTGCCCCCGTCAACAAAAGCAATCTTAGCGCACCGATAACTTGCCACGAGAGTTGTGTCCGCTGGTTTTGCTCCTTCGCCAGATGCTTTGATGCGGTTACTTCCACATTCCAAGGGAGTCCAATCGTTTCTGCTTCAATCATTGCGGCAAGGAGGCGTTTTACCTCGTCTTGCTTGAGAAACCGGGTGCGGTGATTTTCTGGGTATCGTTTGATGCCTATGCAAGGATTGCTGTTTTGGGCCCTCAGCCCCCAAAGCTCAGCCAATGAAAGGGCCTTTGAAAAGATTGCAAGGACATAGTTCGCCCGGCGCGGCGTATCTTTCATTGCATTGTGCAGCCGCACAACGTCGCCACGCGTCAAATCATTGACCTTGATGTTTCCAGCGGATGGTTTCAGTTTCTTTTCGATGATGACCTTGATGTCAATTTGCGTGGATGCAGCATTGTGAGGGATGACGTGGTCGCTCAAATAGCGCTCCAAAAGCTCCGCTACGGTCGGAGCGTCGCGATAGTTCTGCTTACTGGCAACCGGATCATTTCCCTTGGCAACAGCAACCGCCGCCTCGCGCGCAATCTCGCGAGCTTCACCAACGGTGAGCGCGCCATGGCGGCCAATCGTCAATCGTCTCGACCTCCGCGCGCCATTCCTATATTGCAAGATGTAGGTCTTGATGCCACTCGGCAACACCAGCAGTCCAAAGCCGCGCAACTCACCGTCCCAAAGCAGATAGGGCTTAGGCAACGCATTCGCGTCATCGACTGATTTCTTTGTGAGTTTTGACATAATTCCACCGCGTGAAAATTCAACGACGGAAGAGTGCGGTGGGTTTGGGTCGTTCGTTCTTTAGGTGCTGATCTGCGTCAACACCGGCTTTTCCGTGTAAGCACTATGTAAGCAAATTGTGGAGATTTCCAGAGTATTTCCGAGAAAAATTATACCCTTGAAATCGTCGTAAGTGATTGATTTTGGGAGTTTCTTGGTAAACTCGTGAACTTCATGGTTTTGATCAAATATGGACTACGAATCTAGGGGTCAGAGGTTCGAATCCTTTCGGGCGCGCCATCTAACCTAATGTAACTCCATCGCTTTTCTGCATTTCTGCAGTGACTTCCAGAATACTGCTATTGCCCATGTAAGCAATGTGTCAGCATTTTCCGTTTCTTTACAATCACATTTGAATTTCTCCTTTCAAGTAACTCTAGGGGCCTCAGGTGGGACTTTTTGGTTGGTTCCTTTCGCACCGCCAACTTCGCCAATTTGGATCAAGGCGCAGCAATGCTCAATTGGGAAACGCGTGAAAGCGCGGGCAGAAAATTGATCCGCACTTATTTGTGCGCTCAGTCCAATCTCTGTGTGATTGGAAATATTTCAGATGACGATGCGCGATGCCGATATTTGAGAAACTGCGTATCGGGCAAGGCAATTCGGTTTTTGCAATAGCCGTTCTACTACTCCCGACTTCTCGTGGGATTGCAAAAAGTTAACAAGGGAGCGTAGTCGCCCCGATCTGCGCTTTTCAATGCAGCTATATATTCAGTGCGCCTCACGTTCATCTTTTGAAGGTCGTGCCCGCCTGCCCAATCAATAGGCTTGGCACTGTAGACGCGAACCAGAATTGCGTCGGCCATAATGCGCGCATGGCGTCCGTTACCATTGGCGAAAGGATGAATCTCCACCAGCCTGTGGTGGAGACGAACCGCAGCTTCGAGCGGCGGATAAGTTTTATGATCTGCCCAGTATTTCGCGTCACCCATAAGCGCATGTAAGGCGACCGGAATGTGAAGTGGATCGATGCCAATATTCTTTCCGGTGTTCCTAAACTTGCCCGCCCAATCCCAAACATCCCCAAAGAGACGCTTGTGCAGGGTCATTACAAAATCATCGGTCAAAACATCCGTGCGCTGACGGCCAAGCCAGCGCAAACCAGAGCTGATATTGGCCTGTTCGAGTTGGTCAAGTTCGCCCTGCGTCGTGATGTGCTTATGCTTGAGACCGCCAAGCTCGTTCGGATCGAGCGGGGTTGCACCTTCTGGGTACTGCAAATTCTCAATCATTTATCGTTCCAAAAATCACTTGGCTGTTCCAGCGCAATCTCGCGGGTAAGCCGTTCGACTTCCTGAGCGATCTTCTCGTCCGGCAATTTCTGGTTTTCAAGAGCCATATGGATATTCGTCGTGCCGACAATGCTCGTGGCTTTTTTTCGGGCTTGGGCGGTGATGATGTCTTCGATGCGACCTGATGGGGGGATGATCGCGTAGACAAAACGGCATCCCATGGCCTCCGCCATCGCTTGCATGGATTTCAAGGTGATGCCGCCGGTGAGCTCTGCGTGTTCTGCCGTTGTGACGCGCGCGCGGGTGACCCCCAGCCTCTTTGCGACCTCGGCACCGGACATGCCGAGGGCGCTGCGAACGGTGCGCAGCCATCCCTCGGGTGGTGGTTTGAGGCCGGTGAGGCCGACGGCTGCGGCGTTGACTATGCTGTTATATTGTTGTTGGACGACTGTTTTAACGCTCATTTGGAACTCGTATGCTTGTGCTTGCCTGAGGCACATTTGTATACTTATACATATTCACAATACTATATATTGTCAACTTATAAATATTCGACATATTTACATATGGTAATATATACGTATACAATAAATTCAAAAGTCTCTAGGAAATCCCTAGGCCCTGACCGAGCTTCATATACCAATCCCAGCTGATGCCTTGACTGCTCGCGGTTCAGGACAAGACCTTTCCTCTGAACAGCTCCATCTCTGGCCGCCATGGCACCAGAGTGAACTCCTTTGACTTCTGAATCATGGCATATTTGCCACTCGCCAAGTTTACTGAGCGATTGAAGGTTCCTTCATTTCACTCGCTTCAACAGGCTGTCCATGCGTCAGCCCGCGTCGTAAATCTTCTTCATTGCTTTTCCTTAGGCAAAAATTTTATCCAAGCTCAATATTTTGCGCGCTTGTTGCCATGTGGCCACGGGCCGCGAATATTTTTCACACAGGTTTGTGGCCCGCTTGACGAGGGCGGCATTGGACGGAGCAAGCGCATGCTTATCCAACCTCACATTGTCCTCCATGCCTGTTCGCGTGTGACCGCCTTTGGCAATGGACCATTCATTTATGGTGAGTTGCGATGAACCAATACCTGCTGCACACCATTGGGCACCGGGCGAAAGCCGTTGCAAAGTTTCAATATAAAAATCTAAAATATTTTCGTCGGCAGGCATGGCGTTTTTGACACCCATGACAAATTGCACATAAAGCGGACCCTTGAGACGCCCATCTTTTTGCATGGTTGCGGCCTGAACAATATGAGAAAGATCGAAGGCTTCAATTTCAGGTTTTACGTCGTAATCCAACATTTCAGATGCTAACCAATCGACAAGATCAGGCGGATTTTCATAAACGCGCGTCGGAAAATTGTTGGAACCAACAGAGAGCGAAGCCATATCTGGACACAGCGGCAACATGCCCCCGCGAATTTTTCCCGCGCCCGACCTACCACCCGTTGAAAGCTGTACAATCATGCCGGGGCAATGCTTCTCAAGCCCTTCTTTTAGTCGCGCAAACCGTTCTGGATCTGAAGTCGGTTTGCCCTCGTCATCGCGCACATGACAATGGGCAATTGAAGCACCTGCCTCAAAGGCTTCCTGCGTGCTTTCAATTTGCTCGGCAATCGTGATCGGCACCGCTGGATTGTTCTCTTTGGTCGGCAGTGAACCGGTGATTGCAACGCAAATAATGCAAGGGTCTGAAGCGTGAACCACCATGATTTAGAACGGATAATGTTGGTTGGGGTCTTCAATGGTGATCCATCGCAGTACCGTGAATTCGTGGATTGCAGCGGCTCCGCCAAAGCGTCCGTAGCCGCTGGATTTAACGCCGCCGAATGGCATTTGCGCTTCATCACCCACTGTCGGACCATTGACGTGACAAATGCCGGATTCAATGCGGGCCGCTACATCCATCGCACGTCTGATGTCGCGGCTGAACACGGCTGCCGACAGCCCATATTCCGTATCATTGGCCACGCGGATCGCCTCTTCGTCTCCTGTTACGCGAATGATTGACTTTACCGGGCCAAATGACTCTTCACTATAAATACGCATTTTGTTGTCAACGCCGTCCAGCAGAGTCGCATCAACGATAGAGCCGTTGCGTTTGCCACCTGCTGTGAGTTTAGCACCTTTGGAAACAGCATCCGCAATAAGGCCATCCATTTTAATCGCGGCGTCTTCGCTGACCAATGACCCGAGAACGACTTTATCACGTGGGTTTCCAGCGGGGAGTTTCGAGGCGCGCGCCACCAGTTTGGACGTAAATTCGTCCGCAATCTTGGCGTCCACTATGATGCGCTCCGTTGACATGCAGATTTGCCCCTGGTTCATGAATGAACCGAAGATTGCTGCATTGACGGCGGCATCTATGTCGGCATCGTCCAAGACCAGCAAAGGCGCTTTGCCACCAAGCTCTAGGATGACAGGCTTCAATTGTTCGGCTGCAAGCATGGCGATAATTTTGCCTACTTTTGTAGAACCTGTGAAATTGATGTGTTTGACGGCAGGATGCGCGATAAGGGCCTTGACCACATCGCTGGCGTCCTTTGGCGCGTTGGTCACCACGTTCAAAACACCTTTTGGCAACCCGGCATCGGCAAAACATTGACCGATCAAGCGATGTGTTGCCGGGCACATTTCCGAGGCCTTCAAAACGACTGTATTGCCACAGGCAATGGCCATAGCAACGGCGCGAACGCCAAGAATGACAGGTGCGTTCCAAGGTGCAATGCCGAGACACACGCCGCGCGCCTGACGCATGCCCATGGCAAGAGAGCCTGGTTTGTTTGCAGGAATAATATCACCGGTGATTTGCGTCGTCATCGATGCCGCCTCTCGGATCATGTTGGCCGCGAGATAGACGTTGAACCCTGCCCATGGGCCGGTTGATCCCGTCTCTTTGACCATCAAGGCGGTAAAGTCGGCCGACTTTGAATCAAGTACATCCGCTGCTTTATTCATAATTGCGCGACGTGCAGCAGGCCCGGTTGTTGTCCACCCCAGAAAGGCAGCAGCGGCAGAGTGAGCGGCTGCATTAGCGTCGGCAACACTTGATGCAGCAGCCCGTGTCGCCACTTCGTTGGTTACTGGATCATGTCGGTCAAATGTGGCTTTACCTTCAGCGTGGCGGATTTCTCCATCAATCAGATTTGCAATTTCCATCATCATTATCCTTATGAATTGAAGCCGAGAACTTGCGCGTTAATCGACGCTTCCAAACCGCCATCGTTGGCGATGTTAGTGCCATTGATCCAGCGGGCCGCATCCGAACATAAAAACAGAATTGTCGGCGCAATATCTTCTGATGTTCCGGAACGACCGGCTCTAGCAATATCGTCATCCACGCGGGCATTCCCTATGACATCTCGGAATTGCACTAGAAGTGGCGTTTCGACAGGACCTGGACTCACGGCATTGACACGAATCCCACGATCCTTGAACAGCGGTTGATGAGCCGCGCGCATGATCCACAGCAAGAGAAGTTCTTTTGAGAAGGGATAGCAAGTTTCATTTTTGATATCGTGATCTGCGACAACTTTGGCAACATCGGGGAACCCGTCGATGTTCACAATTGTCTTCACGTTTTCAATATTTGTCCGCCATCCATAGCCCGCAATCGATGCAACATTCACCACCGACCCGCCTTCGCGAATTTTGGGAGCCATGGCTTCCGTGAGCGCGCGCAGGCCAAAGAAATTGACGGCCAACGTGGAAGCCGCACCGGTCTTTCCGGAAAGGCCTGCAACATTGCAAAGCCCGTCAAGCCCCGATGGTAGCTGCCCAATCAAATCTGTGACGCCTTGTTGTGTTGATATATCGCCCAGCACGAAACGGCCAATTTGTTGAGCTGGCTTGTTGATATCAATGCCTATGACTTCAGCGCCCATGCTTGCCGCTAATTCAGCGGTGCGTTTGCCAATCCCTGATGCAACGCCTGTTATTACAATTGTCTTTCCGAAAATCATTTCCTATCTCCTAGAATTCGAAGCCGATAGCCAATGGGCAAAAAAGTAACCCCGAAGCGTTGCTCGATCGCCCCCCAAATGCCTTTTGGGAAATAGAGCGAGAAGATGACGGCCGCCATTCCGAGGCCAATAAGATACCAGACCCCCGCAGCGCCGAACCATGTCTCGATAACGAAGAACAAGACGGCTCCTATGATCGCACCTTCAAATTTTCCAATACCACCAACTAGAACCATGAAGATCATGTAAGCTGTCCATTGTACACTAAAGTATGTTTTCGGTTGGAATGTCAGGGCTGAGCACAGCCATAAAGCCCCAGCCAAGCCAATGCCAAAAGCAGCAAGTACAAAAAGCTTACGTTTGGTTTGAATAACATCAACGCCAACCGATGTGGCGGCCAATTCATTGTCGCGGATCGCTTGTATTGCAGCACCCGACTTGCTGCGGAGCAAGGCATATAGAATTCCCAACAACAGAACCATCGCCGCCAATGCCACCAAATATAAGGCAGTGCGCCGAATATCTGCGCCATAAGCATTCATGGAAATCAGCGACGTTCCCGTCTCGCCTTGAATGAGACGATCGAGATTGATGAGCAGATGGGTAAATTCAGATAACACCCACATACCAATGGCGAATTCGCCACCCTTCAGATGCAGCATGAAATACGATACGGCCCAAGCAATGCCCGCAACGACAAAGGCAGCAGCAAAAGTTGACGCAAATGGATTGATGCCTGCGTCTGCGAGCCTGACGGTAAAATAAGCGCCCAGACCAAAGAACATCTGCTGCCCAATCGAAACCAACCCACCATAGCCCGCCAAGGCATTCCACATGGCGGCAAGCATCACGTAGACGAACAACGCAGTCAGGCGGTCGAGCGTTCCACCATTCAGCATTGCGGGGGCGGCGGCCAGCGCCGCAATCACTATTGCTATTGCAACAAAGCCGATGCGTGATGCGGGAGTCCATCGTTCAATCGCGAAAGTACGGATCATGCTTGCCTCCTTTTGAACCAAGCAAGGACCGTATCGCGGTTGAGATAGAGTCTAAAAAACAACACCAGAAGAAATGCGAGATGACCGCCCAACAGGAAACCTTGCGGGTGAACGCTGGCACCCACAGTTTGTGCGACGGCGAGAATAATGCCACCTACCAAGGTTCCCCAGAGAGACCCAAGCCCGCCGATCACGGTGGCTTCAAAAGCGGAAAGCAATTGCGGCGCGCCCGAATAGGGATCGAAGGTTGCTCGCATTCCCAGAAAAGCACCAGCCAACGCAACGGTCGCCATGGCAATTGCAGCTGCCGCCGCACTTGCACGTCTTGCATCGATGCCAACAATGCCAGCCGTATCAGGATCCATCGCCGTGGCACGGATCGAGCGCCCCAGTTGGGTTCGCCTCAGGAAAAGTTGCAATGCGCCAATAACCGAGATGACAGTCACGAGAATCAGGATTTGCAACTTACCGACAAAAAGTCCACCGGGCAGGGTGTATGAATCCCAGGAGAGATCACCGATGTAAGGCGCAAGCGAGCGGGTGTCTGCACCAAAGCGCTGAAACATCAAATTGTCGAGCACAATCCCCAGACCAAATGTGGTCAGCACCGGTAACAATTCCCCGCCTCTGGCACTGCGATCTAACAAATAGCGTTGCAGCAGCCAGCCCACCGCGGCCATCAAAGGAATGACAATGAGCAAGCCAACAAAAGGATTGATGCCAAACTTCGAAGCCAGCACAAAGAGCAAATAGGCACTCAGAATTGCCAATGATCCGTGGGCCAGATTGATGATGCGCATCACTGAAAACATGAATGAAAGCCCACAGGCAATCATGGCGTAGTAGCCGCCAAGGAAAATGGCTTGGATGAGATTGCTCAACATTTCAATGAGCGCCTCCACGCTTGCCGAAATAGGCGGCCGTGATTTCTTCGCGGGAGACATCTTGGCCTGGGCGGTCCAAAACAAATTGCCCTTCCAACATGCAAATAATGCGTGTTGCAAATTGCATCGCCCGGGTCAGTTCCTGCTCCACCAACACAATCGTCGTTCCTGTTTTTACTGCGGTCAAAGATGCATAAACCAGATCGACTGCTGCCGGAGAAAGGCCAAGAGAAATCTCATCGAGCATCAAAACACTGGGGTTGCTCATCAAGGCGCGCCCAATCGCCGTTGCCTGTTGTTCGCCGCCAGAAAGTGTCGCTGCTTTGGCATTGCGGCGTTTCAGTAGGTTTGGGAAGGCCTCAAAGATTTTGGCGACAGTCCAGGAACCGTCGCGCCCCGATATGCCGCCAAGCACCAGGTTCTCTTCAACACTCATCTCTTGAAAAAGTTTGCGACCTTCAGGAACAAGCGAGACACCCGCCTTGACACGCTGGAAGGATTGCAAACCGGAAATGTCTTTACCATCCAATGCAATTCGGCCAGATGTCAGTTTGTGCGCTCCCGAAACAGCGCGGAGCAGTGTTGATTTTCCAGCCCCATTGGCTCCGACCAAGGCCACAATCTCGCCTTTGGCGATACTGAGATTGACATCCTTCACGGCCTTCAGTTGACCGTGGCGTACATCCAAGCTTTCCAAAGTGAGATGGGTCATTCTGGTGTCCGACCCAAATAGGCTTCAACCACCGCTTTGTCTTTCATCACCAAAGTTGGATCGCCATCAGCAATAATTTTACCTGCATCCATGCAGATCAACCGTTCGGCGACTTGCAACAGCACGTGAACAATATGTTCAATCCAGACGATACTGATGCCTCGCCTGCGCAATTCACGAATAGTCTCAACCAACTCGGTTGCTTCAGCATCAGTCAATCCACCACCAATTTCGTCCAACAGCAGTATTTTGGGTCGGGTGGCCAGAGAGCGGGCCAATTCAAGTCGTTTGCGATCTAAAAGGCCAATACCTTCAGCTTTGCGATTGGCAAGTGACAACATCCCGCAGAGTTTCAAGGAGTCGTAGGCTAGCTCATATGCAGCTTCACCGCTGGCTTGTGCACCATGAGTGGCTGCGACATAAATATTTTCAAATACCGTCATGCCGAGAAAAGGGCGCGGAATTTGGTGGGTCTTTGAGAGACCTTTTTGACAGCGGAGTGCTGCGGATGATGACGTTACATCTTCTCCCAGCAATTCCACTGTTCCGGCGTTTGGGTGATAAGTGCCGGAAAGCACATTCATCAATGTGGTCTTTCCGGCTCCGTTTGGTCCAACAATGCCGATGGCTTCACCTTCACGCACCAAGAAATTAACGTTGTCGAGTACGACAAGCGAACCAAATCGCTTTCCGACACCCTTTGCGCTAAGGATAGTGGGCACCATCGGATATGGCCCCCAGCTATGCGTTATAGGCCAATAGCTTGGCAGCTACGGGAACGTTTTTGTCGGTCGCATTTTCGGTGATCACATAGTCGTACATGTGCTTACCGTCAGCCGACTTGACCCATTGCGTTCCAATGATTGGGCCATGCGCTACGTTCGGTACTGGGCCAGACGTGAAATCAATCAGACCACCAATTGTAGAAGCCTTCAGGGTGCTCAGTGCTTTAGCAACGGCGGCCTTGTCCTTCGGAGTGCTTGATGCCTTCAATGCCTCAATGCCAGCGTCAATCAACGACAAAGTAGCGCCCAGCTGTTGTGTCCACTGTTTGCCAGAAGACGCTTCATAGCCATCGGCCAACTCAGCGCCAGACTGTCCTGTCAATGAAGACTTGTAGGGGAACGTTTTATGCCAGTAACAGGCGCTGGAAATATTTGCACCAAGTGCACCAAGGGCTTCAATGTTTGATGGAAATAGACCGGTCTTAGCTGCTTGAACAATCTTGATTTGCTTGTGCAGGCCCTGTTGCGCCGCTTGACGCCAAAATGCGGCGAAATCCGGCGGAATTGGGAAGGTATTGAAGATTTCCACACCTTCTTTTTTGAACAAGGCAATCTGTGAAGAATAATCCGCTGTACCCGTTTCATAAGCACCCGGATCAACGATGGTATAGCCAGCCTTGGCCAATTGTGGCGCAAGCACGGCGCGAATGGCATTGCCGTCAGCATCGTTGGGATACATCACACCAACTTTTTTATTGGTTGGCACCAAAGCCCACTGTGAAATGTAGCATTTCAGGAATTCGTCCACACCGAATCCGAAGTGATAGGTCCATTTGAACGGCGAAGGTTGACCAGGTTTTGCACCACGGCCAAAGTACCATGCCTCCCAAGGCATCACAGTCGAAAGACAAGGGACACCGGCCGCTTCACAAGCATCGGCAACAGGGTTGATGGTTTCAGGTGTTGAAACCGCAAGCATCAGATCGACGCCGCCATTAGTGATTAAATCCTTGGCCAGCTGGCCAGCGCGCGAAGGATCAGACTGTGTGTCGCGGTCAAGAATTTCAACGGCATAGGTTTTGCCACCAATCGACAAACCTTTTTCCAGCGCTTTGCGCGCAGCAGCGAGCACAAAACCATCGGTTTCGCCAAAGCCACCAAGCGGGCCAGTAATTGGACTGATAAAACCTATGGTTAATTTGTCGCCAGCAAAGGCTGGTGACAGTGAACCGGAGAGTGGAAGTGCGGCAGCACCTGCACCCGCCAGCAATACGTCGCGGCGAGATAGTTTTTTCATTGTGTAGTCCTCCCAATTTGCTTTCAATTTGAAAGCGGTTACTTTGTTAAAAAGGTAGTCCGGTATAATTCTCTGCCATCACGCTTTGCGCGGCGTGTGACGTTGAAATGTAGTCAATTTCGCTTTCCTGAATGCGCTGTTCAAAGTCCGACTGCTGCGGAAAGCGGTGCAGCAAATTTGTCATCCACCACGAGAAGCGAATAGCCTTCCAGACGCGCGCGCGAGCTGTGTTGGAATATGAATCCAGACCTGTATTCGATTTTTCGATGTAGTGCTGCTTCAATGCCTCAGACAGGTAATGAACATCAGAGACAGCAAGGTTCAGACCTTTCGCTCCAGTCGGCGGCACAATATGTGCTGCGTCACCACACAAGAACAGATTGCCCCACTGCATCGTCTCGCAGACAAAACTGCGCAGAGGTGCAATTGATTTCTCAATCGACGGGCCAGTAACCAGCGTATCTGCAACTTCACTTGGCAACCGGCGCTTCAGTTCTTCCCAGAATGCGGCATCACTCCAGTTTTCAATCTTTTCATCCAACGGAACCTGCAGATAGTAGCGGGAGAGTTTTGGATTGCGCATGGAAGCCAAGGCAAAACCACGCGTGTGGTTGGCATATATCAACTCATGCGACGCAGGCGGTGTTTCGGACAAAATGCCGAGCCAGCCGAATGGATAGATCCGTTCAAATTCTTGGCGTTGTTTCGCAGGAATTGACTGGCGGCTTATGCCGTGAAAGCCATCACAACCCACGATGAAGTCACAATCAACCCGTTCACTCACACCATATCTATTGTAGGTAACATATGACTTTGTTGATGTCACATCATGCAGCTCTACATCGGCAGCTTCGTCAACTACTCTTGCGCCAGCGTGTTCTTGGGCTTCATACAAATCCTTGGTGACCTCGGTCTGGCCATAAACCATCACCTGCCGCCCACAAGCCTTTGTGAAATCGACACGAAATTGGCGATTTTGTGCGGCGAGATAGCAACCTTCATGCACTTGGCCGGTGGCATCCATTCGGGCGCCTACACCAGCCTGCCGTAAAACTTCTACTGTGCCCCATTCCAGCACGCCAGCGCGGATGCGCTTTTGCACATAGTGCTTGGATTGACGCTCAATCACTGTAGTCGCAATATCGGCGCGATTGAGAAGCTGCGAAAGCAACAACCCTGCTGGCCCGCCGCCAATGATTGCGACTTGAGTTCTCATGCCCGCCCTACGGAAACTGTGGAAAGCAAAAGTTCGCTGCAAATATGCGTGGCTGCTCCGGCAGCCACAATCATTTGCGGCAGGATCATCCATTCCAATGTCCAAGCTGCGCCCGAACGTTCTTGTTCGTGCAGCATCGATTGGTGCAGACCGGAAACCAGCGTGGCATTAAAGCGCGCGAGCGTCACCAATGTTTCGGCGAGAACCGGATTCTGTTTGTGCCGCATGGCAGAAGAGGTGCCGCCGCCAAACAATTGCACTTCCGCAAATTCATTTTGCGCCATCAGGCAGTAGTCAGCGCCAATTTTTCCAAGGGAACCGGTAAGCTGACTGGCTACATTGCCAAGTGCCACAATGGGGCTGCGCACACTATGCCAATTTTCTTGTCTGGTAGCGAGTCCGAGTTGACCAGCTATTGCCGCTTTAAGAACTGGCGCAGCTTCCCCAAACTCCCCCAAAACACCAATGGGACCGCCAAATTGAAGTGGAAATTGACAAGTTCCGAGCGAAATCCGCGCGTCACCAACTCCAGTGCGCCATGAACCAATGCGGTCAGCTGCCGTGAATGGCAAGGCCTGCTGCATTCGCGTGCGCGCCATTAGCCTGTTTCCGCCATAAGTTGCCGAGAGATCGTGCAAATTGGAAATCAGAGCTTCCGCACGTGAACACAGAATGGAGAAGGCCTTTTTTGCACGCAACATCAGCGACGTATCAATCACATCCTGGCTGGTGGCACCGTAGTGAACATGGCCGCTTATGCTTGCTCTCATTTGCGATACGAGCGACGGAACCACCAACCCATCACGGGCAACACCGATCGCTAGCTGTTCGTAATCTGGTACAAATGATTTGACTTTAGCGACGATCTCATCTGAAGCTTCAGTTGGAATAAATCCATGCTTGGCTTGCGCTTGCGCCAAAGCACATTCAAACTCAAGCATCGCGGCCATATCGGCTTCGACCGAGAACAAAGCCAAGATTTCTTGATCAACCAGTAGCGGTAAGAGAAACAGACTTTGCTGGAAAGTGTATGACATTGTGCTCCTCAAATATCGAAGAACACAGTTTCGGCTTCACCTTGCAGATGAATGTCGAAAGTGTAGGTGTTGCCCTCACGGGTCGCCAGAATTGTATTGACGCGCTCCTTGTGCTCGATCCGCTTCAAGACGGGGTCGTTTGAATTGTCTTCATCGGCAAAATAGAGCCGCGTATTCAGCCCCAAATTTATGCCGCGTGCCACAATCCAAAATGTAATATGCGGCGCCTGTTTGCCCCCATTGGGGTGGGGCACTGCGCCGGGCTTGATTGTTTGAAATTTAAATGCGCCAGTCTCCATATCCGTGGCGCATCTGCCCCAGCCTTGAAAATCATCTGAATTGTATTTGCCTTGAGAGTCCGCCTGCCAAATTTCGATCAACGCATCCTTCAACACCAAACCACCACCGTCAAAAACACGGCCAGTGATTGTAATACGCTCGCCTTTGGTTTTGGAATTGACTATCTCATGCCCGAGATCATGTGGATACACGCCCGCGATTCCGCTAAAGTTTGGTGTAAGGCCAATGTGAACATAGGGGCCCGCCGTTTGTGATGCGGATTCTTTCAGCTTCATCTCAATTGCCCTCCATTTTGTTTTCAAACAAAGTGGAGCGGCGACCGCGCAGGACAATATCGAAGCGCCAAGCCCTGGTATCCATTGGAATGGTGTTTTCGTGGTCGTAGTGTGAAATCAGCCGACGCACTGCTTCCTTGTCAGGAATTGTCGCCACGATTGGACAAAGATCAATAAGGGGATCACCTTCAAAATACATTTGCGTAATCAAGCGTTGTGCGAAGCCAGACCCAAATACTGAAAAATGGATATGGGCGGGTCGCCAATCATTTACCCCATTGGGCCAAGGATAAGGCCCCGGCTTGACGGTGCGAAATGTGTAATTGCCATTTTCATCAGAGATGCAGCGGCCACAGCCACCAAAATTTGGATCAAGTGCGGCAACATAACCTTCTTTTTTGTGACGATAGCGGCCACCAGCATTGGCTTGCCAAACTTCAATCAAAACATGTGGAACGGGTTTGCCTCTCTCATCAAGGATGCGGCCATGCACAATGATCCGTTCGCCAATGGCACTTTCGCCAGATTTCGCAAAATTGTAAATGAGGTCGTTGTCGAGTTGACCGAGAATATTCTGTCCAAATACAGGCCCGGTAATCTCGCTGATGGTGTTTGGAAATGAAATCAACGAACGTTTGGGCGAGCGCAAAACGCTGGACTTATAAGACGGCGAAAATGATTTGGGGTGCCAGCTTAAATCACGCGCAAAGAAGCCGCCACTCTCGGGAGTTCTATTGTTCATGCTACGCCCTTTTCCCTTTCAATTTCGGCAAAAGTTTCCTTCACGATTTTTATCGCATGATTGGCAGCAGGAACGCCCGCATAAATTGCCACGTGCAGAAGGGCTTCGCGAATGTCGTCCGCACTTGCCCCCGTGTTCCTACAACTCCTTACGTGCATCGCCACTTCCTCGTCCTGTCCAAGTGCAGCCAACAAGGCGATTGTGATCATCGAACGTTCACGCAGGGAAATGTTTTGCCGCGACCAAACATGCCCCCAAGCCGCATCTGTGATCAGGTCTTGAAAGGGTGCATCGAAATCTGTCTTGTTCGCTTCAGCACGTGCAACATGGGCTTCGCCTAGAACCTTGCGCCGGGTTTTCATGCCTGTTTCATAGTGGTTCATCAGGATGCTCGCTTAAATCGCTTCGACAAAAGTTGAAATCAGACTTGAATATATTTCGGGTGTTTCGATACAAGGCAAGTGGGCCGCACCTTTGATCATTTCGATTTTGGACGCTGGAATTTGCCTCGCCATAGCTTCAACTAACACAGGAGGTGTTGAACCGTCATGCTCACCGCCAATGCACAGCACGGGAACGGCAATTTTTTTGGCGTCACTTGTGAAGTCAGCGTCTCTAATAGCTTGACAACATGCCAGGTAGCCTTGTGAAGATGTACGCACCAACATATTACGGTAAAGTGCATACTCACTTTGCTTACGCTCCCTAAATTCTGGCGCAAACCAACGTTCCAGAATTGATTCAGCAATGGACGCGATGCCTCCTGCTTCGATTGCTGAAATACGAGCGCTCCATGATTCCGCTGTGCCGATCTTCATACCCGTGTTGCTTAGGATAAGACCTTCGATCACATCAGGTCGTTTTTGATAAAGGCTTTGCGCTATCAAACCACCAACGGAAATGCCACAGACAACGACTTTGGATAGTGACAGATGCCCCAGAATTGCATCGAGATCATCGGCAAAGTCCGACATTTTTGCAGGGCGAGGCCGATCAGTTGAAAGGCCGTGACCAGCTTTGTCATGCAGTACAATGTTGAAGCTGTCACCCAGTGCCATCACCACATCGTCCCAAATGCGGAAGTCGGTTCCGAGTGAGTTGATGAAAACCAAAGTTTTGCGTGTGGAAACAAGCTTGCTTGTCCAGATATGAAGAACGCCGGCGCTGGTTCTCAGCAATTGCATTCCTTCACTTTTACATATAAGATAGACGGTGAATAATGATTAATTTGCACTATTTAATAGCTGAATTGATATGAATAATGCACGGTACCTAAAGTTGCATCAACTTGAGACCTTTGTTGAAGTGGCGAGGTACAAAAGCGTCACGCGAGCGGCAGAAAGCTTGGGACTCACTCAACCAGCGGTGACCCGCACCCTGCGTGAACTTGAAGCCATATGCGGCACAAAGCTGGTAGCAAAAGATGGCCGCGGCATTCGTGTAACACCCCAAGGTGAAACATTTCTGCGCCATGCCGGAGAGAGCCTTGCTGCCGCCCGCAACGGTTTAACCGCCGTCAAAGATCTGAGCCTGAGTGATCGCCCCGCCATTCGTATCGGCGCTTTACCGACCGTTTCCGCATTAATCATGCCAGGTGCGGTCTCGCGTTATCTTTCCGAATGTTTGCGTAACCCTTTGCGCATTTCCACAGGTGAAAACCGTGCACTTCTCGACCAGTTGCGATCTGGAGAACTTGACGTCGTCATGGGGCGCTTGCCTGCACCCGAAAGCATGACGGGCCTGGCTTTTGAACCGCTTTATCGAGACATTGTCGTTTTCGCCGTTCATTCCAGCCATCCGCTCGCAGGACGAAGCACTGTAAGTGCCAGTGAAATGTCCAATTCTCCCATGTTGGTGCCGACTTCCGTTTCGATCATCGGGCCCTTTGTAAAACGCTTGTTCATTGAACAAGGTCTCCCGCAACCAACCCAAGTCATCGAAACCGTATCAGATTCATTTGGTCGTGCATTTACCCGAGAACATGGTGCGATCTGGATCATTTCACGTGGCGTCATCGCGGCAGAGCTTGCTTCAGGTGAGTTTGTTGCACTTCCCATAAACACGCAATCGACGCTGGGCGCGGTTGGCCTCTGTATGCGCGCAAATCAATCACTTGAACCAGCGGTCGAAATTTTCGCAAATATCTTGCGCGAGGAAGTGAAGCGTCGTGCCGATTTTCTGCCCGAACATGCCAACACGAGATAATTGCCTCCGAACTCGCTTATCCAACATTTCACCAGGTGAAATTATATGTTATGGTGCCTAGTTTGGCGGCATCATGCTTGTTATTCAAACCGAGATCATTGGCGGAGATCATTACGGGGTCCAATATGTGTGAATAGGCCCACGAGGATATTGAAATAGAACATGAAAGTGCTGCAGGTCAAAACTATCCGGTCGCTCGCGCGAGGTCTCACGGTTCTACAGATCGTTCAGACTTCAGGGGCCGTGACGCTGCACGAACTTCACCAGACAACCAAGATTCCAAAAGCATCGCTGCTGCGCATCATAAAAACACTCATAGAACAAGGGGCAATCTGGCAGCGCATTATCGATGAAGCCTATGTCCCATCTTACTCTCTGTCTGAATTGGCCAATCGAATGGATGCAGAGACCCGTCTCGTCGAGGTTGCGTCTCCAGTCTTAGAAAGACTTAGTGAGGCTGTGAGTTGGCCTTCCATTCTAGCGGTTCCCCGACTGACGCACATGGAAGTATTGGAGACCAATGCTCCTAGATCCTATTTTCACCATATTCCGCTCGGGCCGGTCGGATATAAAATCAATATGCTGCGTTCCGCCACCGGACGCGCCTACATCGCATTTTGTGAAGAACCGATGCGCCAGTCCGTACTGAACGCGTTGCGACGATCAGAACACAAGGGCGATCGTCTGGCGCTCAATGAAGTCGCAGTACGAAAAAATATCGAAGAAACTCGGGCATTGGGCTATGGCCTTCGTGCGCCCGATTTTGGCGGCCATTTCGATGATGCGCGCAAAGTTTCTGATGATGGTCGCGAGTCGATCGGTTTTGTCATTCGCCTTGGCTCGCACGTGCCTGGTGCAATCAATGTGACCTGGGCACGGCGCGCACTAAGCCGTGAAAAAGCAATCAAGCAGTTAGTTGAGCCTACCCTAAAGGCCGTCGAAGAAATCTCACTTAAACTCGTCAAATCATATGAAAGTTTCGCGCCATGAGTGAACTCACGAGATCTGACATCAAAGAGATTATGGAGATCCTTGAAAAGTCCAAATTCACGGAATTGCGCATTGAAACGGGTGACCTGAAAATTGAGCTGCGCCGCGCTGGTGCCACTGGCTCTGTGGTCTTTCCACAAGAATCAAGAAACACTTCGAAGCCAGTGGCGACAGAAACGGCCCAGCCTGCTGCACCAGCTGCTTCACCAGCCGCCGCACCTCAATCCGGCACTGGCACTGCAATTCCGGCACCTATGCTCGGCATTTTCTATCATGCGCCCAAACCAGGCGATCCACCCTTTGTAAAAATCGGTGACGTTGTAACGCCTGAGACCGTCATTGGTATCATCGAAGTCATGAAGCTGATGAACCGCGTATCGGCGGGGATCAGCGGTGTCATCACAGAGATTGTTGCACCCACCGGAGAGCTAGTCGAATATGGCGATCCGCTTATTCGCGTGAAGGTCGCTTGAGATGGCTACAATCAAGCGCATTTTTATTGCCAATCGTGGGGAGATTGCAGTTCGCATCATTCGAACGTGTCGCGAACTTGGTATTGAGACAGTCCTTGGTGTTTCGCAGGCTGATCAAGATAGCCTAGGTGCAAAACTTGCGACAAGATCGGTGCGAATTGGGCCCGCGCGCTCGTCTGAAAGTTACCTCAAGGTTGGTACTGTCATCGAAGCGGCCACGGCAACAGGATGTGACGCCGTTCACCCCGGCTATGGGTTTCTCTCAGAAAACCAAGCCCTCGCAGTTGCATGTCGTGAAAATGATCTTGTCTTTATTGGCCCAAGCCCTGACAATTTAGCGGCGGTGGGTGACAAGTTGACAGCACGTCGCCATGCGGAAGCGGCAGGTGTGCCACTGGTGCCTGGTGGCTCGGTTGAAAATTTAGAAGAAGCTGAACAACTTGCCAAAAAGATGGGGTTCCCGCTGCTGATCAAAGCCGTCTCTGGCGGTGGTGGCCGTGGCATGAAACAAGTCCGCCGGATTGAGGAATTACAGGAGCAATTCAACCTCGCCGTTTCAGAAGCTACGGCTGCGTTTGGCGATGGCCGCGTCTACATGGAGCGTTACGTTAGCGTCGGGCGGCATGTTGAAGTACAGATCATATCAGATGGGGCTACAATTCTTCACGTGGGCGAGCGGGATTGCTCTGTGCAACGTCGCTACCAAAAGGTTGTCGAAGAGGCCCCTGCTCCTTGCCTTTCTGAAAAGCTGCGTTTGGGCCTACATGAGGCTGGCGTAAAATTCGCAAAGCATATCGGCTACCTGTCGCTTGGCACGGTGGAATTCCTTGTCGATGTCGGGCGTGAAGAATTCTATTTCCTGGAAATGAATGCCCGCATTCAGGTTGAACATCCGGTGACGGAAGCAATTTCTGGCCTGGATCTGGTGGCCCTTCAGATTGCAATCGCTGAAGGCAAGCCTCTCGGCATCACGCAATCCGACATCCAATTGAAGGGCCATGCCATCGAATGCCGTTTGAATGCCGAAGATATTTATGACGACTTCAGGCCAGCCCCCGGCAGGGTTAGTCTCGCATGGTTTCCATTTCTGAACGGATTGCGCGTTGATACCTATTTGCAGCCAGGATCGATGATCTCACCGCATTACGATTCCATGATTGCGAAATTGATCACCTGGGGCGAGACCAGAGAGATCGCTATCGAAACCATGACAAAGAGCTTGACGGTCTGTGCACTCGAAGGTGTCAAGACCAACGAATTGCTCCACCAAGCGATTATGGCCGATCCGCAATTCCGCAAAGGGGGGGTGGATACAAGTTTCCTCGCAGGGTTATTGCCAAGCATCACCAAAGCCGAGGGTCGCGCATGAGCATCCAGTTGATCGATACGACCGTTCGTGATGGCAATCAAAGTCTTTGGGGAGCAACAGGCTTAGATACCGCACAAATGTTGCAAATTGCACCGGTCATGGACCGAGTTGGTTTTAATGCGATTGATTTTTCCACGTCCACGCATATGGCGGTAGCTGCACGATTCAAGAAGCAGGATCCATGGGAGCGCACCAGGTTGATGCGCGAGGCCATGCCCAACACTCCCTTGTCTTTCCTGACAACTGGGATGCGATTTATTTCGTGGGAAATTGCCAGCCATGAGCTCATGGAATTTGCATTCCGATTGCTTGTCAAGAATGGCATCAGGCGGTTTGCTATAATGGACCCGATGAACGACGTCCCCGCCATGTTGGATATGGCCGCCTTGGCACGGAGGGCTGGTGGCGAAACGATTGTTGCAGCCCTCACTTTCACACTCAGCCCGCTTCATGATGATACTTATTTTAGCGTTGCTGCACAGACACTCGCTGCGTCTGGTCGATTTGATCGGCTCTATCTCAAAGACCCGGGCGGGCTGGTAGCGCCCGAGCGTGCAGTTACGCTTATTCCAGTTTTGAAAACGGCCGTCGGCACATTGCCACTCGAATTTCACTCGCACAGCACCATAGCTTTGGCGCAATTTTCTTATCTTGAGGCCGCAAAACGCGGCGTGCAAGCCCTACATGTTGCCGCAACCGCGGCAGCCAATGGCACATCACAGCCAGCCGCATTCACAACATTGCGCAATCTGCGAAACTTGGGCGTAAAAGTTGACGTGGACGATGAAGCACTGAGCGAAATGGACGCCTATTTTACGGCACTTGCTTCTGCAGAAGGTCTTGTGCACGGACAGCCGCAAGACTTTGATGCAAGCTATTTCAGGCATCAGATGCCAGGTGGGATGATGGGAACGCTCAAGCGCCAACTCACGGAGACACGACGGCTGCACTTGCTACCTAAGGTTCTAGACGAGGCAGAACGCGTGCGCGCCGATCTTGGCTATCCCATCATGGTCACACCGTTCAGCCAGGTCGTTGCGACACAGGCACTCCTCAACGTGGTTGACGGCGAACGTTACAAAACATTGCCCGACGAGGTGTTGCGCTATGTGCTTGGCCGGTTTGGTGCGCCGACGATGCCGCTTGATTCACAGCTTGAGGATCGTGTGAAGTCTTCAATACGAGCCAAGGAACTCAAGGCGGAGCCGTTGATGGCCTCGCTGGATGAGTTGCGCGCCAAGATTGGCAAAAACTACTCTGATGAAGAATTTCTATTGAGGGCGGTTATGCCAGCTGACCAGGTTGACGCCATGTCCGCCGCAGGCCCAGCGCCGCGAACTTACGATCCAAAAGGCAGTCTGATCAAAGAACTCATTGGGAAACTGTCTGCTCAGAAAGATTTGAACTACGTGCGCATCTCCAAACCCGGCTTCCATCTTGAACTGGGCGGGGGCAGCTGAATGCATACTCACCAAATCAGAACTGCCGTTTTCGATATCGATGGCACACTTGCGATGATGGACAAGAAAACTGGCACTTACACAGCCTTGCCAGGTGCTGTCCACGCAGTAGCTGCATGTCGGCACGCGGGTATAAGTGTCGTTGCCTACACGAATGGTACCTTCTTTCCACCTGCACATTACTATCCAAAATTAGCCGATGCGGGTTTTTCATTTGAGGCTGCCCACATTCTGACGCCGGCGGTGGTTGCCGCTGGGCATCTGAAGGAAATGGGGCTTCGTCGCGTCATGGCATTTGGTGCTGAAGGCACGACCGTTCCCCTTTTGGAGGCAGGATTGGAAGTGTTGCCGCCTGTCACAACTGGGGAGACCGTTGACGCGGTTTTGGTCGGCTGGACACGGAATTTTGGATTGCCGGAACTCGAAGCACTGGTAGATGCTGTGTGGAAAGGTGCGAAGCCCTTCACAATGTCCGATGCACCCTATTTTGCTGGTGCTAACGGACGCATTCTAGGCGTCTCGGGCGCAATCAGTGCGATGATTGCCCAAACAACAGATGTCGTGCCTGTGGTTCTTGGAAAACCTTCAACACTGGGCATGGATCTGGTCGCGAAGTTGACCGGGAGCCGTGCCGTTGAAACCGTTGTCATCGGAGATGATCCCTCGCTTGAAATTCGTATGGCGCGAAAAGCTGGTGCTTACGCCATTGGTGTTACAACCGGACTAAATGACAGAGACGCATTTCAGCGCGTGCATGAAGCGGAACGGGCGCATCTGGTTCTCGAAAATTTGGAAAATCTCGTTGCACAAACCTGGCTGAAGCGCCCTGAAGGAGTTGAAAGATGATTGAGGAAGGCACGCTTCTTTGGGAAGCATCAAAAGAGCGCAAGGCTGCTTCGAATATCACTAAATTTATCAAGTGGCTCGCGCAGCGCGGTCGCCATTTCGAGGGTTATAACGATCTCTGGCAATGGTCAGTTTCCGACCTAGAAGGTTTTTGGACCGCGATATGGGATTACTTTGAAATCAGGGCGGATGGCCAGGTTGAAGCCGTTGTTTCAAACGCTCCGATGCCACGCACAAGGTGGTTCACGGGGACACAACTCAACTACGCGGAGCATGTACTTCGCCATGAATTTTCAGGTGATCCAAACCGGGTAATGTTGCGTCACGGATCAGAGCTGCGCGAATTCACAACGATGAGTTGGAGTGAAGTTTCTGGTGCTGTTCGTAAACTGGCAACCAAAATGCGCAGCCTCGGGCTAGGCAAAGGCGACCGTGTTGTGGCCTATATGCCCAATATTCCTGAAACTCTGATTGCCATGCTGGCGACAACATCCATTGGCGCCGTTTGGTCATCAGCGGCTCCCGAATTCGGGGCTCAAACTGTCATCGATAGGTTTGGGCAGATCGAACCCAAATTGATTTTTGCAATCAATGGTTATCGCTACGCTGGCAAGGACTTTGACCGCATTGAGAACTTGGAGAAAATTGTTAGCGCACTGCCAAAGGCCACTCACCTCGTGATCTTGAACTACCAACCTGAAGTGAAAAAATCGCCAAACTTCGGCGGCATCACACTGCGCTGGGAGGATATGCTTGACGGGCCAGAGGTTGCTGCGAATGATTTTCGTTTCGAGCGCGTGGGCTCCGACCATCCACTATGGGTTCTCTTTTCGTCGGGAACCACTGGCTTGCCAAAACCGATCGTGCAAAACCATCACGGCATTTTACTCGAGCATTACAAATCAGCCGCCTTTCATTTTGAGATCGCCGAAGGCGATGCGCTATTCTTTTACTCCACGACAGGCTGGATGGTGTGGAACACTTTGATGTGGGGCCCCCTGATGAATGGTGTAGCTGTGCTTTATGACGGGCATCCAAGTTATCCCGATGGCCGCTTACTGTTTAAGATCGCAGACCTTTCTGAAGCTGCGGTGATCGGTATCAATCCGACATTCATGCAAATCGTGCGTAACCAAGGCATCGTACCACGCGAAGAATTCGCACTTGAAAAACTCCAGACAGTCATGCTGGTTGGCTCCCCTGCGATGCCAGAGGCCTTCGCGTGGGTCTATGATGCCGTCAAGAAGGATATTTGGGTCAGCTCACAATCAGGCGGCACGGAATTCTGCTCAGGCCTGCTGGCAGGCTCAGTCCTTCTTCCAACGCGCGCGGGTGAAATTCAAGCACGTGGACTTGGCACTGATGCACAGGCTTTTGATGAAGAGGGTCACATCATCATTGATGAGGTGGGTGAACTGGTCATTCAAAAGCCAATGCCTTCGATGCCCATATATTTTTGGAATGATGCGGATTTCAACCGTTACACTGCAAGTTATTTTTCCACCTATCCTGGGATTTGGATGCACGGTGATCGGGTGAAGTTCAACGATCACGGAGGCTGCTTCGTGCTTGGGCGATCAGATGCAACGCTCAACCGGTTTGGTGTGCGCATTGGATCGGCTGAAATCTATCGCACCATCGAGACCTTTCGACAAATCGCTGACAGCATGATTATTTGTATCGAGGACGGCAAGGGCGGTTACTATATGCCTCTTTTCATCCAGATGGTTGCGGGTGTCGAATTGACTGATGCTCTGATCGCTGAGATCAAATCACGACTCAAGAGTGAGCGCAGTCCGCGCCATGTGCCAGATGAAATACGCGCCGTTGCAGAAATTCCCGTGACACTCACTGGCAAGAAAATGGAAATTCCTGTGCGGCGTCTGCTGATGGGTGAAGCGATCGAGAAAGTGGCCAGCAAGGGGGCAACAAGAAATCCGGGTGCTTTAGATTGGTTTGCAGCATTCGCGCGTGAAAGAAAAGTGACTGGCTAAAAGAATAATCCTGCGTTCTTCATTAAATAGCAGGCAAATAAAAAATCTTGGGAGAGACTGGAATGAAAAAAGTTTTAATGATTGTGACGCAAGACACCAAACAGGTTGAAGCGGCATATTTGCGCAAAGCACTTGAAAGTGCCGGAGTGGAAGTGATCCATCTCGATCCTTCCGTGCGGAAAATTATTCCCGGTGCAGAGATCGGCGCGCAGGAGGTTGCGGCTGCGGCGAACATGACGCTTGATGAAATTCGCGCTATCGGCCACGAGGGTAAAATTCTCGAAAAGATGATCGAAGGATCTATCAAGCTGGCGCAAGCAGCAGATAAGAAAACACCGCTTTCGGGAATCATTTCGCTTGGTGGTTCGATGGGTACAACACTTGGAACCCAAGTGATGCAGACTTTTCCCTACGGTCTTCCAAAAGTTATGATCTCGACGCTTGCATCGGGAATGACAGCTGGATTCGTCGGTATTAAAGATATCATCATGTTTAACTCCGTTTGTGATATTTCGGGATTGAACTCGATTTCTCGTGAGATTTACCGCAATGGTGCAAATGCCGTTGCAGGCATGGCGAAGGGGTATGATCCAGTCAAGGTCAGCGAAAAGCCGCTGGTTTTGATCTCTACGCTTGGCACGACCGAGGTCTGTATGAGGCGCGTCCGCGAGGCGCTGGAAGCCAAAGGCTGCGAGGTTATGGTGTTCCATAGCACGGGCAATGGTGGCCGTACACTGGAAGCGATTGCTGCTGAACGCGATGTAGCAGCAGTTGTCGATTTGTCATTGGTTGAGATCAATGATTTCCTCCACAATGGTATCTGCGCAGTCGGGCCACATCGCGGCACCGCTTCAATCTCACGCGGCATCCCAACAATTTACGCATCAGGCAACGTGGACTTCTTCATCATGCCAAGTGCTTTGGCACAAGGTGTAGCGCCTTTTGGCGGGCGTGATTTCCACATTCATAACGCTGCTTTAACCGCAGTTCGCACGACGAGCGAAGATTTACAACTATTTGCAAATCATATGGCTGGAATCCTCGCTAAGGCGAAGGGTTCAGTCAGCTTTTTTGTGCCGCTCGGTGGCTTTTCTAGTCACGACAGCAAGGAAGGAAGACTCTATCACCCCGAATTGCCGCCTATTTTTGCGAAACAATTGCAAGACGCACTTCCTAAAAATGTCGATTTGAAAATTGTCAACAATCACATCAATGATCCGGCCTTTGCCGATGCCTTGATCACTGCCGTAATGCCCTTTATCCAAAGTGCCGCGCAAGCAAGCACGAGGACTTCTTAGCATGGATATCAGCAAACTCATTGCCATCGACTTTCACACCCATGCGGAAGAACCCTGCGGCACCCACCCAGACGATGGCTATGATGATTTTCAAGAAGCGATGAAAGCTTATTTCAAGCCCAAGCATAATCATCGCCCGACGCCCCACGATACAGCCGCCTATTACAGGGAACGCAACATGGCTTGTGTGATCTTCCCTGTTGACGCAGAGCGTGAGACTGGCTTCCGGCGTTACAAGAATGAAGAGGTTGCAGAAGCTGCGGCAGCTAACAGCGACGTTCTGATCCCCTTCGCCAGTATTGATCCAGCAAAGGGAAAGTTGGGTGCCCGTGAAGCGCGTCGGTTGATCAAGGATTTCGGCATTCGCGGATTCAAGTTTCACCCGACGATGCAAGGCTTCTATCCCAATGACCGAAGTGCTTACGTTCTCTACGAGGCGATTGCCGAAGCCGGTGCCATCGCACTGTTTCATACCGGCCAAACTGGCGTGGGCTCGGGCATGCGCGGCGGTAATGGTATGAGATTGAAATATTCCAATCCCATGTTTATCGACGATGTTGCTGTTGATTTTCCAGACATGCCCATCGTTCTGGCGCATCCATCTTTCCCCTGGCAGGAGGAAGCACTTTCAATCGCAACCCATAAACCCAATGTGTACATCGACCTTTCGGGCTGGTCGCCTCGCTATTTCCCCACCATTTTGGTACAATACGCCAACACAATTCTGAAACACAAAATGCTGTTTGGATCAGATTGGCCAGTCATTCTTCCGGATCGCTGGATTGCTGATTTCGAAAAAATAGAAATCAGACCGGAAGTTCGACCGTTGATTATGAAGGAAAACGCCGTGCGTTTGCTCAAGCTGTCTTGAATTGGAACTCACCTGCGTTCCGATGAAGTGCGGAGTCAGCTACGAAGGCGTGCGCTTAACCACCCTTGTCCAACTGAGATATCGTCCTGATTTTTGTTGGAGCAAAACCAGAATGAAGGGTGACCATTCCGAAGCCGTTCAATTCCAAATCGCTGACGCAGTCCGATGCCAATTTCGGCTCAGCGCGCACTCGCTTAGCACTCGTGAGCAGACCAGCGCAGCGTGTACCCCTTATCGGCGCCTTGGGCACATTGCAGAGATAGGAAGTGCACACGGATGGGTTAAGCCAAGCGAAGATCCGAGAACAGTTCCATGTCAAGCAGAGCACCCCGCCCGCAAATGACCCGGCCAGCCACCCTGTGCGCCAACTTCGCCGCATCTAGGGGTGATTGGTTTGCCATTCGCGCCGCTACATAACCAGAATTAAAACTGTCACCAGCTCCCGTCGTGTCCAGAATTCCCGTCACCGGATCGGGCGCAACTGCCAAAAGTTTTTCCTCGGCCAAAATGTGACAAGGTCGGCCGCCATCTTTGACGACCACTTCGCCGACGCCGCAGTCAGCGATACGTTTTGCGCAATCAACTGGATTCGAATCCCCAAACAAGACCTCATCATCTTCAAAGGTCGGCAATGCCAAACTGGCGACTTGGTAACCCGCAATCATCGCTTGCTTCATGACCTGATCACTTGGCCAAAGCCTGCGCCGGATATTAGAATCAAAAGCAATCATCGCGCCAAGTGCCTTTGCCCTTCGCAGTGCGGCCAGGAAGTTTTCCCGATGTTCGGGATCAAGAATGGCAAGCGTGATGCCTGAAAAATAGATGACATCAGCTTTAGATAGCGCCGCCGTGAGATGTTTACCGTCTTGCGCCAACAACCGCGCCGCCGATGCACTCCGCCAGTAAGTAAAGTTGCGCTCAGCCTCGACGAGAGTGATAAGATATAAACCAATATTCCTGTCGGAAATTTCACGGACCAACTCCGTCCCGACCTTGTGCCGATCCAGAAAGGCAATCAATTCTTTAGACAGTGGATCACTGCCCACTGCAGTGAAAAATTTCACTTCAATGTCGTGCGGATGTGTCAGGGCCCTAACATACCACGCCATGTTGAGCGTATCACCGCCAAAGGCGAGACTGTAAAGACCGCCCTCGGCTAGTTGCAGTTCCGCCATGCACTCGCCAATGCTCAACAGTTTCCTTGTAGTCATTTCTTTCGCTCCTTCGCGCTCGGTGCCGATGTGCTGATTGACGCCAGAAGGGTCTTGCGGGCAGAATTGAGGTGGGTCTTGCAAGTCAACTCAATGCGCTTCGGATCGCGGCTAAAAAGAGCCTCGATGTAATCCAGATGTTCCAGTATGGCCGCGCGGTTACGCTGTTTCTCGTCAACCTTGTTCCACTGGTAGTGGTAGTGGAAAATCAGCGAGATGATTTCGTAGAAATCTGCGATGAACCGATTGTTTGAAGCGTTGTTGACCAAACGGTGAAATCTTTCATCCAGATCAGAAAAATCCTGATAGTGGCTTGAAATCTTTCGCAACAAGGCACGGTGTTCGATTTCCAGTTTTCGTAGTATCTTCCAGGCAGGAGAACTTTCCGATTGGGTGGCAAAAGCAATTGCCGAGCGCGTGTCAAACAATTCCCGGACCTCGAAAAGCTCCAGCGCAAATTCTCTTGTAAATCCCCGAATGATCCAACTCGAGTTGGGGCGGCGCTCGATCAATCCAAAGCGGCCAAACCGGTTCAGATATTCACGTATCGCATTGGTGGATACCCCAAATTGTCGCGCCAACTCAAGTCCATTGACGACGTCTCCTGCCTTGCGGTCACCGCGCAACATCCATTCCATGAATTTCTTCTCGACCTGTGCAGAAGTCGTGACCGTTTCGCTGTTGGGAAACAAATCTTTTGATCGAGGCCGTCTTGCAATGACCCATTTGCCCGATGACCCACCGAGGATCTTGCGTTTTTGAAGTTCTGCCAGAACCTTTCGCACCGTCGTTCGGCTCGCATTGAGGTTCCGCGTGAGGATGGTTTCCGATGGAATCACACCCTTGATTTCAAAATCCCCCAGAAATTCAATTGTGCGATTGAAAGTCTGCTTGAACACCGTTTCGCCGCGCATGATTTCACCTCAATTTCCAATTTTTCGTCTCCGGTCTTCTATCTAATTTTTTTGACCTTAAAAAACAAGTTGACACTTTCACCTTATATCCGTCTTTTATGGAAAAGATACTAACAGCTTTTGAGCCTCAAAAAAACATGTCCCCTATCGATCCCATTCTCAAGATCGTCGGCATTCGCAAGAGCTTCGGCCCTGTGGAAGCATTGCGCGGTGTTGACTTGGAGCTTCGGCGCGGCGAAGTGCTGGCGCTGGTGGGCGACAATGGGGCCGGCAAGTCAACTCTGATCAAACATATCTCGGGGGTTTATCGCGCTGATTCCGGCGAGATTACCCTCGATGGCGAACGGATCGACTTGTTCACCCCCCGACAGGCGCGTGAACGGGGCATTGAGACTGTCTATCAGGATTTGGCACTCGCCGACGACCTGTCCGTCGGGGCAAATATCTTTCTTGGCCGAGAACCCATGAAGCGGCTGCTTGGCATCCTACCCTATGTCGACAACCGCCGTATTCGCGAGGAAACCGCCTCGCTCCTCGGCAGGCTCAACAGTCACATACCCGGTAAGGCGAAATCAGTCGCGCGCCTTTCGGGAGGGCAACGCCAAGCGGTAGCCATCGCCCGAGCGATCTATTGGAAAGCCAAGGTCGTCATCTTGGATGAGCCCACTGCGGCCCTTGCCGTGATGGAGCGGGAGAATGTCATCAGATACGCCCGTGAGCTCGCGGCCTCCGGTGCTGGCGTAATCTATATTGGCCACAATCTGGTCGAGATACTCGAAGTTGCCGACAGGATTGCAGTGATGTTTCGAGGATCAATCGTTCACACAACAACAGCGGGAGAAACAACACAGGAGAAGCTGATTAAATATATGACTGGTTACAACGATCAAGAAATAGCCGCTTGACGGCTGACAAAGGGAGAAACAAAATGTTGAAGAAATTTACACTGGCGGCTTCGGTCGCAACACTGGCGCTATTTTCAGCACCCGCTGTTCAAGCACAAGATACCGTTGCTGTTATCGTAAAGGCCACCACTTCAGAATATTGGCAGACAGTATTCAAGGGTGCCGAACAAGCTGGCAAGGAGTTGAACATCAAGATTGAAGAGCTCGGTACGCCCAAGGATGACGCTGCGGGCCAAATCGCGGTTCTCGAAGGCGCGGCAGGAAAGAAACCTTCGGCGATCGTCATTTCGCCGACGATTTTTGAAGCCTTGGGCGACCCCGTTGCAGCCGTTTCTAAGGCTGGCATACCTGTAATCATTATCGATTCAGGCGCAAAGACCGACAAGTTCGCCTCATTCCTGACCACTGACAACGTGGCCGGTGGCAAAGCCGCTGCTGATGCCATGGCCACATGTATCAAGGAACGTACCGGCAAAGTCGTTGGCAAAGTGGCGTTCATCACCGCCATGGCTGGCCATGAATCCTTGGATTCTCGTGACAAGGGCTTCAAGGACGGCGTTGCTGCCTATCCCGATCTCAAACTTGTAGGTAACCGCGTTGCAAACAACGAAGAAGCCGAGGGCATGAGCCTCACAGCTGACATGCTGACCAAGGATTCTGACCTCGTAGGTATATTTGCCGACAACGCCCAAATGGGAACCGGTGCCGGAACATCCATCAGCGAGAAAAAGCTGGGTGCAAAGCTCTGCCTCGTGGCTTTCGATGCCGACAAAGGCGAAGTTGAACATCTGAATGATGGTTCGATCTATGCTGTAATCGTCCAGGATCCCTTCATGATGGGTTATGCTGGCGTTTGGGATGGCTATGCCGCAGCACATGGCGTTCGCCTTCCTAAGAACGTCGATACTGGCGTTGGTGCCGTGACCAAAGCAAATATGAACGATCCGGCATTTGCTGGTTTGATGGACGTAACCAAGCGCAAAATGGCTCCTTACACGGGCAACTAGTCCGACAACGCGTCGAGCCGGGGCGTTCCCTCCGCCCCGGCCTCGTTTCATGCCGTTCAATTTTGTCGGAGTGACTATGAAGAGCAATTCCCTGGGTGCACTGTTCCAGCGCCTGCCTGTCGAAACCTATGTTGTCACCTTCACCATTGTGTTATGGATTGCCTTGTCAATCACCGCACCCAATTTTCTGACTGGCGACAACATCAGCAACATGATGCGCCAGGTATCCATTTCAGCCATCATCGCGATTGGCGTTTTGTGCACCATCATCATCGCTGGCATCGATCTCTCGGTGGGATCGGTGGCCGCATTTTGCGGCGTTCTTGCGGCGCAGCTCTTATCGCACGGTTATGGAATACCAGTTTCCATTGGTCTGACGCTCTTGGCCGGGATTTTTGTAGGTTCCGTGAACGCATTTGCAATCGGCAAATTGGGCATTCCGGCCTTTATCGTGACTCTTGCTGGCCTCCAGGTCTATCGTGGTTTTGCCTTGCTGATATCAGGCGGCATGACGGTGGGCGGATTGCCGCCCGACATCAAACTCTTTGCGCGCGGAACTTTGTTCGGCATTCCAAACCTGTTCCTCACAATGATCGCGATTGGGATATTTGTTCACTATCTCCTCGGTTATACCCGCACTGGACGATATCTCTATGCGCTTGGCTCCAACGGTGAAGCCTCACGCAGACAAGGCATACCGATCTTCAGAATAACCATGGTTGCCTACGTCTTGAGTTCCGGGTTGGCGACAATCGCGGGCATTCTTTTGGTTTCACGGTTGAGCGTAGCTTCACCATCAATGGCCAACGCTTATGAATTGCAGGCCATTGCCGCAGCTGTGGTGGGTGGCGCCAGCCTGTTTGGTGGCCGCGGCACTGTTCTGGGAGCCATTGCTGGTGCCGTATTGTTCACAACAATGGGCAATGGGGCTGTTCTTCTCGACATCGATCCTTTTTGGGAAATGGTGCTGGAAGGCCTGTTGATTGCGCTGGTCGTTTATTTGGACAATCTACAAAAGAAACGGTTGAGCGGTCTTTGATTTCGAAGATCACACCAGATGCTTGTTGGGGCGATAATGAATTCGTTAATGAGAGCAGTAGTCTGCCGGAACCCTTGCGAAATTGCGGCGGAGTTTCGCCCAAGGCCAGCCAGACTTGCAGGTGAAGTCATCGTAAAAATATCCCGCGTCGGAATATGTGGCACTGACTATCACATTTACGAGGGCCTTCAACCCTTTCTTGAATACCCACGTGTAATGGGTCACGAGCTTTCAGCAATTGTTGAAGAAACAGATTCGACGTCAAAATTGACACGGGGACAATTGGTGGTCGTCAACCCATACTTGGCGTGCGGCACGTGCCACGCCTGTAAACGCGCAAAGCCCAATTGTTGTATGAAGATTGAGGTGCTTGGCGTGCACCGCGACGGCGGGATGTGCGAATACCTAAGTCTGCCGGAAAAAAACCTAATGCCCGCTGAAGATTTGTCAGCGGATGCCGCTGCTTCTGTTGAGTTTTTGGCGATCGGTGCCCATGCCGTTCGCCGCAGCGGCATGAAATCTGGGGCGCGCGTGCTGGTCATCGGCGCTGGCCCAATTGGTCTAGGCGCTGCCCTTTTTGCCCATATCGCGGGAGGCCAAGTGACGATTATGGACCGCGACGCCACGCGACTTGCGTTGGCCAGCGTTGCCACTGGAATTACGCGCAATATCCTAGCCGATGAAAGGGCATCGGAAAATGTCGCCAAATCGACAGGGCGGAACGGGTTCGATGTCGTCTTTGATGCAACTGGCAATCAGGCATCAATGCAGAAAAGTTTCGACTATGTGGCCCACGGCGGCAGCTATGTGATGGTCGGCTTGGTGAAGGAAAGTATCACATTCTTCGATCCGGATTTTCACAAGCGCGAAATGACCTTGTTCGCGAGCCGAAACGCGACGGCCGAGGATTTTGAGTTGGTCATATCCTCGATAAGATCCGGACAGGTACAATTTTCAAAACTCATCACACACCGTACGAATCTGGATGAAGTAACGACCATGTTGCCGCACTGGGCGCATGACAAGCATGGCCTGATCAAGGCGATGATCGAGATCAGTTGAAATGGCGCAACGGGTTCTGCAATTCGGCACAAGCCGGTTTCTACAAGCGCACGTCGATCTGTTCGTGCATCAGGCGCGCCAATCTGGGCAGGATATTGGCCCAATCACAATTGTCAAAACGACGGCAAGTGGACCGCGAAGCGGGCGTATTGATGCATTCAACAATGCAAAGGGATTTCCCGTCCGACTCAGGGGGGTTGACAAGGGACGTCTTGTTGATGAAGTCATCAATGTTGAAAGTGTGACCGCAGCACTCGATGCCAACGGCCAATGGCAGAAACTTGTTAAAATGTTTATCGATGAAATGGAACTGGTCGTTTCGAATGTCGGCGATGATGGCTATTCAATTTCGGCTGATGACAAAATGCAGTTGCCCGCAGTTGAGATTGTACCCCAAAGCTTTCCTGCAAAGCTTTTGATGCTGCTCTTGAGCAGGTTTGAAAATGGTGGTGCTCCCCTCCTCATTTTGCCGTGTGAGCTTGTTAGCAACAATGGCTGCGTGTTACGTAAACATTTGACTGACCTATCGGAATCTTGGAATTTGGGTCTCGCCTTCAGGCACTGGCTCTCGAATTCCGTGACGATCTGCGATACGCTGGTCGACAGGATCGTTTCAGAATCGATAGAACCTGTTGGTGCCATCGCTGAACCCTATGGACTATGGGCAATCAGGTGTGAGCCGAATTTCATTCCACCTTTTCAACATCCGTGTGTCGTCTACACCGAAGACCTCGAACCGTTTTCGCGCCTTAAGCTCCACATTCTCAATCTCGGTCACACCTATCTCGCTGAAATTTGGAAAGCCGAGAAGCGGGCGGAAAACGAAACCGTCCGCGAGATCTTGCTAGATTTGAATATCAAGAACCGATTGATGAACCTCTATCAAGAAGAAGTCATTCCCGGATTTTCCGCACATGGCATGTTGGAACTAGCAAAGGCGTATGTTGCAACAACGATGCAACGTTTTGAAAATCCGTTTCTAAATCACCATCTGCGCGACATCGCGATAAATCATCAACAAAAAATTGAACGCCGGGTTTCTGATTTCATGCTCTGGATCAACACCCATGATTCGACGTTCAAGTTTGAGCGGCTGCGGGCCTTGGCTGACCGAAAGTAGCATCGAGCGAGTCTTGTTGACTTGGATTCAGGAGGTCTTGATCCCCTCAAGACGGTAGAGTTGGAAAGCGTTTGTTTGAATAGCCCCGAGTTTACCAGACAACCTGCGGGGGATCAAGAAGTCTAGCAGGACCGTGCTAATCACAATGCGGGGCCGGTACTGTCTCCCAGAATCATTTTCATGGGCCAAATTTTTGCGAAATGCGGCAATCTCTTGCTAGCCGCCTTCGCTTCGATCAGCAACACCAAGTGTTCACCCAGCCAACGGCCGAGTTGAACGAGGGGAACTTCAAATTGCGTTAGGCTTGGGCGCAAAAATTCGCCGTTTGGGCTTTCATCAAAGCCGACAATTGAAATGTCCTTGCCGGGGATGATCTTGGCATCTTGGAAAATGTGGTAAAGGCCAATGGCCATGTTGTTGTCCACAAGCACAATAGCAGTGGGCCGCTCATCCATGGCCAGCAAGCGCTCTCCAACCCGGTATCCACCAGACTCCGTTAGCGGCTCACGCAGTACCAACTCGTCGGGCAGCGTGATTCCCCGTGTTGCCAGTGATGATCGGCAAGCGTCCTCAAACACATAACCGTAGTTGACATCGTTTGATGCCGTCGCCACAGCGATGCGCCGGTGACCCAAAAGATAGAGATGATTGATGGCTTTTTCAGCCACGCCTTCGAAATCAAGATCCATCCAGGAAAATGCTTTCGAAGACGCGCTGCGCCCAAAGGCAATGAAGGGCAGCTTGCGCTGAACCAGATAGTCAATGCGTTTGTCTGTTCGGTACATCTGCGAAATGACAATGCCGTCCACCAGCCGCCGCTCGGCAATGCGCCTCAAGGAGGCAACCGGATCTTGGTCGCTCGCGCAGAAATGCACGACAAAATCGAGGCCGCGGCTGGAAAGATAGGACTGCATGCCATCGAAAATCGACATGAAAAACGCTTCACCCCTCGTTTCGCGTTCGCGGTTTGTAATGACCATAAATCCAACCACTCCAGTATTTCCTTGGCGCAAGCTGCGGCCAGATTGGTTGGGCGAGTAGCCGAATTTCTTGGCAGCTTCCACTACGCGCTCACGGGTCTTCTCGTTGACATCAGCGCGACCGTTCAAGGCGCGCGAAACGGTTCCGATCGAGATATTCAGGTGCTTTGCCAGATCGTGAATATTCAAGGGACTGTCCGTTCGTGTCTCAGAACCTCATACGAGGAAGAAAGGATATTGACAATTCCGGAAATTTGCAGGATCGTCGTAAACGTTTACGGAAAGGCTCGCTCACGTCTCGAAAAAAGAAGTGCGCCACCCGGGGAGGAACATTGATGTTGACTGCCGTTTTGGCCGGATGTGGGGCCATGAGCTCCGTTTGGCTCGAAACAATCCAAAAGATTGAGGGTCTCAAGCTTGTGGGGCTGGTCGATGTTGATCGCGACCGTGCTCAGCACTGCGCGCAGCGCTTTAATCTGCCGAACGTCGTTGTGGGCACCTCGCTGAATTATGCTCTTGCTTCGACAAAACCCAACATGGTCTTTGATGTTGCAGTTCCTCAAGCCCGGCGAGAGTTGGTGACGACAGCATTTGAACATGGCTGTGACGTGTTGACGGAAAAACCGATGGCCTCAAGCTTGGAGGATGCGCGGGCCTTGGTGGCTGCTGCGCGCGCCAATGGCCGAATTCATGCCGTCGTGCAAAATCGGCGCTATCTAGCCAATGTTCGCCGCATCCGTCGTTTCCTCGACTTGCAGGTGTTGGGCAAACCCACCAGCATCCATTGCGATTTCTTTCTGGCACCTCACTTTGGTGGCTTTCGCGAAAAGATGGACCATGTGCTCCTCGTCGATATGGCGATCCACACATTCGACGCTGCACGCTATATGGCAAGTGCGGCACCAGAGTCAGTGTATTGTGTAGAATGGGAGCCAGTAAACTCTTGGTATCAAGCCGGCTCGTCGGCCGCAGCACTGTTCAAATTGGAAGGTGGCATCGTCTTCAACTATCGCGGCAGTTGGTGTGCTAATGGTTTTAAGACCAGCTGGGAAAGCAACTGGCGCATCGTTTGTGAGCATGGAACCCTGGACTTGCCACGGTTTGATTCCGGGTCCTTGATGAGAAACAGTAGCCATCAAGGAGAACGTTTATGGCAAAAGTACACAATGATGAGTTCAAGCGAG
>Ga0209583_10000005_pt1 | contig 74094 bp, 66 predicted proteins | sample Str014_FD_187201 | JGI IMG/M metagenome (GOLD analysis project Ga0209583, IMG submission 187201) | Freshwater sediment microbial communities in response to fracking from Pennsylvania, USA - Straight Creek_MetaG_SC_2014 (SPAdes) (version 2) | ecosystem: Environmental > Aquatic > Freshwater >... | reverse complement strand
CGCTGCGGCAGCCCGTTGGCGGCGCGCGGTGCGGTGCTGGTGATTCCGAACATGTGAGTGAAATCCCCTGGTGGTGAACGCATCGGTGGCGGATGGACACAACTGGCGTGTGCGCTTTCGCATCGCAGATCACGTGCCCGTGGCTTGACCTCATCGAAGTCGTGGAAAAGCGCCGGGATTTGTTGAATCGGAGGGTGCGGAGCCCGCGCAATCCGGTCTGCATCGACCGTTTTTGATGGCGGATGCGTTCAGGTGCGTCATTTGTTAGCGAGTGCAACGCGCGGTGCCGGGCGAAATCGCAGCGGTTGGTATCAGGAAGTTTCATTGCCGCGGCGGCGCCCCTTGCCTCGCATCGCCCGGCGGCTGAACGAGCTCGCACGCGCGCACATGTCGCGCCCACCTCGCGCACACCTCGCGCACACACGAGCGCGCGAGCCGCGGAGTTTCGGGGCCCGCGTCTTGCAATCGAACCTGCTGCATCGGGCAGCGGCGGACCTTGCCGGCTGCTCTGCCAGACCGCTGCGCACACCCGATGGCTGCGCTGCTTCACATCGCCGGAGAGCCACATGACGACGTTCCTGCTGCTGGGTTTCGTGATCGCGTTGCTGACGATCGGCTGGCTGATGCGCTCGCTGATCCGCCCGCTGATGCTCCCGTTATGGCACCGCCCCGCCGCCTCCCCCGCGCGCTTCGACGAGCAGGCGCCGTCTGCCCCTGCACCGCGGCCGTGGCGGCTGATCGGCGGGCTGGCCGCAGGCGCGCTCGCGGTGCTCGGTGCCGGCCATGCGTGGGTCGGCGCGCCCGAAGCTGTCGGTGGGGCGCCGGGTACGGCGGCATCTGCCGTGGCCGACGCACGTCGTTTGGCGGCGCTTCCCGCGCCGATCGACTCCGCGCTGGTGCAGGCCGAGGCGCGCGTCGGCGCGATGATCGACAGCCTCGCGCAACGGCTCAAGACCCGGCCCGACGACGCCGATGGTTGGCGCACGCTGGCGCGCTCGTACGCGGCCCTGGGCCGGCACGCGGCCGCGGTCGATGCCTTCAAGGCGGCCGTGCGGCTGCGGCCCGACGAGCCCGCGCTGCTGGCCGAGTACGCATTCTCGGCCGCGGTGATCGACCCGTATGCGGCGAGCGGTGAATCGGCCCGGCTGGTCGCGCGCGCGCTGGAGCTCGATCCGCTGAACGCGAAAGCGCTGACGCTTGCCGGCACGCTCGCGCTCGAGCGCAAGGACTACGCCGGTGCCGTCTCTCAATGGGAGCAACTGGCCCGCGCCGAGCCGGCCAACGGGCCGGTGGCCAGGCAGCTGCAGTTCAGCATCCTGCAGGCGCGGCAGCTGGCGAGCACGCAGGGTGGCTTCGTGCCGGTGGGGCTGCAAACCGGCGCGGCGCGCGGGGGCGACGCGCGCGTGTCGGGCAGAAATCGGCCGACGGAAGTCGCGCGTTAGACGGTTGTCGGTCCTTAAAATCAGCCCCTTTGCAGCGGAGCCCGATCGATGTCGCTTATCCCCCGTGGGGTGTTTCCTTTCCTCGTGCTGGCACTCGCCAGCCAGGCCGCGCCTGCCCAGTCGGCCAGCGACACGATGAGCAAGATCCGCAGCAGTCGCACCATCGTGCTCGGCGTGCGCGACGCGGCCCGGCCGTTCTCGTACCTGAACGCGCAGAAGCAGTCGGTCGGCTATTCGGTCGACCTGTGCCTGAACGCGGTCGAAGAGATCAAGCGCGAGCTCAAGCTGCCCGAACTGAAGGTGCAATACAAGCTCGTGACCGGGCCCGAGCGCATCCCCAAGCTGATCGCCGGCGAGATCGACCTCGAGTGCGGCTCCACCACCAACACCAAGGCGCGCAAGGAAAAGGTCGACTTCAGCTACACCTTCTTCGTGGCCGCGATGCGCGTGCTGACTCCGAAGGGCCTGCGCGTCGAATCGCTCGCCGACCTGAACGGCCTGCCGATCGCGCTCAGCAAGGGAACCACGTCGGAGAAACTCTTCGCGCAGCTCGTGACCGGCGAGCTGCAGAAGGCGCAGGTCCAGTCCTTCGCGAACAACGGCGAGGCCTACCAGGCCTTGAAGGAAGGCAAGGTGCGCGCCTTCCCGCAGGACGACTCGCTGCTGATGGGCCTGGTCTCGAACGACAAGGCGCTCGACGCGCTCGCATTGAGCCCGCTCGCGCTTTCGGTCGAGCCGTATGCGGTGATGGTGCGCAAGGGCGACACGGCGTTGCTCGCCGCGGTCGACCGCAGCCTGGCGCGGCTCTATTCGAGCGGCGAGATCAACGCGATCTACGCGAAGTGGTTCGCGACCGACACCTTGACGATCAAGATGGGTCGCCTCACGCGCGACAGTTTCACGCGGCCGAACCGCGAGCCCGGCGTGGCGATGCTGCTGGGCTATTCGCTCTGAATGTCTGCGCTGCGGCGCGCTTTTCGAGGCCGCCGATCACCACGTCGAGCCAGGCCTCGAAGGCCGAGTTCAGCGGGCGGTTCGTGCCGCTGCGCGAGCGAACGATGAAGGCCTTGCCGCGCAGCCGCGGCAGGTGCCGGGTGAGCGCCGGGTAACTCGCCGCGGGGATCTCTCGCAACGCCTGAGCGTGCGAAAGCGCCCACGCGTCGGCATGCTCGGCCGGCGCGGCGGCGAGCTCCATCGTCACGAAGCCGCACATCGCCGCGATCACCACGTTGAACGCATCGACCAGCCCCGCGCCGTCGAAGCCGGCATCTTCGAGCGCACGCACGATGTGCTCGAGCATCGGCAGGTCGAACGGGTGGTTGCTGATCAGCTGGGTGCCGATCACCGGCGCCAGATTCGGGTGTCGCTGCAGCGCGGCGCGAAAGCGTTTCAGCAGCGCGCGCACTCGCTGCTGCCAGGTGCCGCCGGCGAGCCGCCGGCCGACACCGTGGAGTGCGAGCGCCACCGCACCGGCGACGAGTTCGTCGCGGCTCGGCACATGCCAGTAGATCGCGGTCGGGAACACGTCGAGTTCGTTCGCGAGCCCGCGCAGGCTCAGCGTGGCGACGCCGTCGCGGTCGATCAGCGCCAGCGCGGTCGCCAGGATGCGGTCGCGGCCCAGCGCGGGCGGTGCGGCCACCGTTTTCTTGACGGCGCGCGCCGTCACAGCAGCGCGCGGTGCACGTCGACGAACTCGGCGAAGGCAGCGACGAATCGATCGACGTGTGCGTCGGTGATCGGCAGCGAGAGCACGACGAAGCCGCGCCGAGCGAGGTAGATGCCGCGCTCGGCCATGAAGAAGAACAGCAGGTCCTTGACGCGCGGGTCGGTTGCCTGCAGGTCGGCGACGCTGCGGATCGGTGCGACCGTTGCCTGGAAGTTCATCAACGAGCCCAGGCCGCTGAACTGCAGGCCGGCGCCGCTCTCGCGGCAGATCGCGTTCAGCCGCGCGCGCATCGCATCGCCGCGGGCGTTCAGCGCCGTGGCGGCCTCGGCGGTGTAGACCGAGCCCAGCCCCGCGATCCCGGCCGACATGGTCAGCACGTTGTTGTTGAAGGTGCCAGCGTGGGGCAGGGCGCCGGGCGCGCGCGGGTCGAACTGCGCCATCACGTCGGCCCGTCCGCCGAACGCGCCGAACGACAGGCCGCCGCCGAGGTACTTGCCGAGCGTGGTCAGGTCGGGCGCGATGCCGAGTTGCGATTGCCGGCCGCCGAACGCGAGCCGCGAAGTCATCACCTCGTCGAAGACCAGCAAGGCACCGGCGGCCGCGCTGCGCTCTCGCAGGCGCTGCAGGAACGCCGCCTCGCCGACGATGCAGCCGCTGGAACCCTGCATCGGCTCGACCAGCACCGCGGCGATCCCGGCGCCGTGCGTGTCGAACAGCGCATCGACGGCCGCGGCGTCGTTGTACGGCGCGTAGAGGTAGTCGTGCGGCACGTTCACCCCGCTCGGGCCGCCGGCGAAGGTCAGCACGCCGCCGTGATAGCCGCCGACGAACACCATCACCTTCGATCGCCCGGTGAAGGCCTTCGCCGCGGCGAGCGCCATCAGGTTGGCCTCGGTGCCCGAGTTCGTGAAGCGCAGGCGCTCGATGGAGGTGACGCGCTCGCAGATCAGGTCGGCGAGCCGGCTCTCGAGCAGGTTGTGGCCCGACAGGCTGAGGCCGTCGTCGAGCGCGCGGTCGATCGCGGCGCGGATCACCGGGTTCGAGTGCCCGTACAGGCCGGCGGTGAACTCGCCGAGGAAGTCGAGGTATTCGTGTCCGTCGGCATCCCACAGCCTGCAGTCCTGCCCGCGCGCGATGGCAAGCGGGTAGGGCTCGTAGAACAGCACGGTGCGCGTGTTGCCGCCGGGCAGCGAGCGCTGCGCCGCCTCGAACTGCGCGCGGCTGGCGGGGGTTCGGGCGATGTAGCGGTCGACCTGCGCGGCGAGCGCCCGGTTCAATCCGGCTTCGTGATCGGTCGGGATCGGCATGGCGAGCGGCTCGTGAGGTCGACAATCCATTGTACGGTGTACAAGGAAACGTCGCGGCACGCCGCCGCTGCCGGGAATCAGCCTTCCGCGCGCGCCAGCTGGAACACCGCGACCACGTCGACCAGCTGGTTCGCCTGGCCCTTCAGGCTCTCCGCGGCGGCGGCGCTTTCCTCGACGAGCGCGGCGTTCTGCTGCGTCGCCTGGTCCATCTGCGTCACGGCATCGCCGATCTGCGCGACGCCGCTGCTCTGCTCGGTGCTCGCCGCGCTGATCTCGGCGACGATGTCGGTGACACGGCGGATCGAGGCGACCACTTCGCGCATCGTCTCGCCGGCCCGGTCGACCTGGGTCGTGCCTTGCTCGACCCGCTCGACGCTGGTGGCGATCAGGCGCTTGATTTCCTTCGCCGCTTCGGCGCTGCGTTGCGCGAGCGAACGCACCTCGCTGGCCACGACCGCGAAGCCGCGGCCCTGCTCGCCGGCACGCGCGGCTTCGACCGCTGCATTGAGCGCCAGGATGTTGGTCTGGAACGCGATGCCGTCGATCACGCCGATGATGTCGGCGACCTTCTTCGAGCTGTCGTTGATGCCCTTCATCGTTTCGACCACTTGGGCGACGACCTCGCCGCCCTGAACCGCGACGGTCGAGGCGCCGCGCGCGAGCTGGTTGGCCTGGTTCGCGTTGTCGGCGTTCTGGCGCACGGTGGCGCTGAGCTGCTCCATCGACGCGGCCGTTTGCTGCAGCGCCGAGGCCTGCTGTTCGGTGCGCGCCGAGAGGTCGTTGTTGCCCTGCGAAATCTGCGCCGAGGCACTGGCCACGCCCTGCGCGTTGCCGCGCACGTCGCCGACGATGTGCGCCAGGCGCGTCTTCATCTCGTGCAGCGCACCGAGCAGCAGCCCGGTCTCGTTGGTGCCGTGGGCCTCGAACGCCATCGCGAGGTTGCCGGCCGCCACGCTGCGGGCGATCGTCGTGGCCTCGAGAATCGGGCGCGTCACCGAGCGGATGATCAGTACCGCCATCGCCGCTGCGAGCACGAACGCGGCCGCCAGCAGCGCGAGGATCGTGGTCCGGGCCTGGGCGAGCGTGCGGTTCACGAGATCGCTGGATTCCGTCATGCGCTTTTCCTGCAGCTTGATGAGTTCGTCGAGGCGGGCCATGTAGGTCACCTGCTTCGGGCGCACGTCGAGCAGCAGCGCGATCTTGGCTTCTTCGTGGCGGCCGCCCTTGAGCAGCTCGACCACCTTGTCACGCGGCCCGCGGTACTCGGCCCGCGCGGCCTTCAACTTCTCCACCGCCTCCTTGCCTTCGGCGCTGACGATCGTCGCGCTGAGCTTTTCGATGTTGGCATTGATGCGCTTCGCGCTGCCGGCGATCAGGTCGAACTGGGCCTGGATCTCGTCCGGGTCGGAGACGACGAACAGGTTGCGCAGCGCCTGCGACACGTCGTTGTTGACCGCCTTGATGTCGGCGGCGATCTGCACCTTCGGGTACCGGTCTTCCATCACGTAGTCGAACTGGCGGTCGATCTCCTTGAGGTGATAGACCGCAGCGGCACCCAGCAGGGCCATCAGGGTGGCGAGCGTGCCGAAGCCCAGGGCGAGGCGGGTGCTGATCTTCAGGTGTTCGAGTTTCATCGTGCGGCAGGCGTTTGAAGGGGTTGACGCCTTGTTTCGGCCGAAACCGTGGCGACTTGAGTTTGCACGCGCTGCGGTAGCCTGCCGCCATGGACTCCCTGATCGCCGCCGCCGCGCGGGCGCTCGCCGCGGGCGAACCGCTCGGCGCGCTCAAACGCGTCGCCCTGCGCGACGACCCGCCGGCGCTTGCGCTGCGCGGCATCGCAATGGCCCAGCTCGGCGAGAACCCGCGCGCCCGCGAGCTGCTGCGCCGGGCTGCGCGCGAGTTCGGCAGCCACGAAGGGTTGGCCCGCGCGCGTTGCGTGGTGGCGGAGGCCGAGGTCGCGCTGGCGATGCGCGATCTCGGCGGCTCGCCGCGTTCGCTGACAGCTGCAGCGGCCGCGCTCCAGGCCCGCGGCGACCATGCCAACGCGCTGCAGGCGCGGCTGATCGCGGTGCGCCGTCTGCTGCTGCTCGGTCGCCTCGACGAAGCCGCTGCAGCGCTGGTGCCGCTCGATGCGCCGGGCCTGCCACCGGCGCTCGCGGCGGTGGCCGCGCTCAGCACGGCGGAGCTGGCGCTGCGCTCGCTGCGGGTCGGCCCGGCGCGCGCGGCGCTGGCCCGTGCGCACGAGGCGGCCGGGCGCGCTGCGGTGCCTGCGCTGGTGGCCGAGGTGGCCGAACTCGGTGCGCTGCTCGAGCGCCCGGCCGCGCGGCGCCTCTCGCCCGGCGGCGAGCAGACCTTGCGGCTCGGCGAGGTCGAAGCCTTGCTGGCCTCGAGCGCGCTCGTGGTCGACGCCTGCCGCCACGCGCTGCGCGCGGGTGAATCCGCGTGGTTGCCGCTGGCGGGCCGGCCGGTGCTGTTCACGTTGGCGCGCGCGCTCGCGCAGGCCTGGCCGGGCGATGTCGCACGTGAGGCGCTGATCGCCGGCGCGTTTCGCATCCGCCGGCCCGACGAGACCCATCGCGCACGCCTGCGGGTCGAGATCGGCCGCCTGCGCGCGCTCGTCAAGGGCGTGGCGCAGGTCGAAGCGACCGCGAGCGGTTTCGCGCTGGTGCCGCGCGATGGGCGCGAGGTGGTCGTGCTCGCGCCGCCCGTCGACGGCGATCAGGGCGCCCTGCTGGCCTTGCTCGCCGACGGCGTGCCGTGGTCGACATCGGCACTGGCGCTGGCGCTGGGCACCGGCCAGCGCACCGTGCAGCGGGCGCTCTTCGAGCTCGAGGCCGAGGGCCGCGTGCGTGCGATCGGCCGGGCACGGGCGCGCCGCTGGCTGGCGCCGTCGCTGGCCGGATTCACGACGATCTTGTTACTCCCCGCCGCGCTGTCGATTGCCTAGAGTTGTCTGCACGGCGCCGATCCGCGGCGCCCCTCACCAGGAGACGACGATGACGAAGAAGACAAGCAACCGCCCGATCCGATCGGCCGAGATCGTGCGCGAATACGGCCCGTTCGGTGGCGCAACCGCCGTGCACGGCGTGACCCACGATGGCCACAGCGTCTGGGCCGCGACCAATGCCGGGCTGGTCGCGTTCGATCCGGCCAGCGGCGAGGCCTCGCGCACGCTGGAGCGCGCCTGTGACGCCGGCACCGCCTTCGACGGCAGCCACCTGTACCAGATCGCCGAGGCACGCATCGACAAGATCGACCCGGCCAGCGGCAAGGTGGTCGCGTCGATCCCCGCGCCGGGCGGCGGCAACGATTCGGGCCTGGCCTGGGCCGAGGGCAGCCTGTGGGTCGGGCAGTACCGCGACCGCAGGATCCACCAGATCGACCCGGCCACCGGCGCGGTGATCCGCAGCATCGAGTCGAACCGCTTCGTCACCGGCGTGACCTGGGTCGACGGCGAACTCTGGCACGGCACCTGGGAAGGCGACGAGAGCGAGCTGCGCCGCGTCGACCCCGCGAACGGCGACGTGCTCGATCGGCTGGCGATGCCGAGCGGCGCCAGCATCAGCGGGCTCGAGTCCGATGGCGCCGACTTGTTCTATTGCGGTGGCGGCGGGGCCGGCAAGGTGCGCGCGGTGCGGCGCCCGGCGCGCGTCGCAGCCTGACGGCACACGAGGAGAGATCACCATGAACGATCACATCACGACCGATGCCGACCTCGCCGACCACCCCGTCGTCGCGCACGCGCGCTGGGTCGACGAACGCAAGGCCTTGATGGCGCGCGAGAAGGCGCTGATGCGCCTGCACGACGAACTCGCTCGCGAGCGGCGTGCGCTGCCCTGGGAGCGTGTCGACAAGCGCTACGTGTTCGACACGCCCGCCGGCCCGCGCGCGCTCGCCGACCTGTTCGCCGGCCGCCGCCAGTTGCTGGTGCAGCACTTCATGCTCGCGCCGGGCTGGGAGGAGGGCTGCCGCAGTTGCTCCTTCATGGCCGACCACACCGACGGCATGAACGTGCACCTGGCGCAACGCGACATCACGATGCTCGCCGTCTCGCGCGCCACGCTCGCCGAGATCGAACGCTTTCGCAAGCGCATGGGCTGGCGCTTCGAGTGGGTCTCGTCGCACGGCAGCGAGTTCAATCACGACTTCGGCGTCAGCTTCACGCCCGAAGAGCGGGCGACGGGCCACGTGCCCTACAACTACGGCAGGCTGCCGTCCCCGCTGGAGGAGGCGCCCGGTGTCAGCGTGTTCTACAAGAACGACGCGGGCGACGTCTTCCACACCTACTCGACCTACGGGCGCGGCGTCGAGGTCATGATGGGCGCCTACCGGATGATGGACCTCACGCCCCGGGGCCGCGGCGAGCGCGACGTGCCGCACAAGATGGCGTGGGTGCGCCACCACGACCGCTACGAGCCGGCGCCGGCTGCGTCGTGCTGCCACGGGGCCGCCTGAGGCGCGGCGGTGCTCGATCCGGTGACTACGCGCAGTTGCAGGGCGCGGCGACGGCGCGGTGTCGAAACAGGCGCTGCTGGCGCGTCGTTGAATTGAACCCCGCTGCAAGACCGAGATGTCACGAAGCGAACGACGCGGGGTTTCTGTTCTCAACTCCCGGAAAGGAAAGCAGCATGATCAGCAAGAACACCATCTGTCTCTGGTACGACGGCGACGCCGAAGCCGCCGCGAATTTTTACGCCGCCACGTTTCCCGGCAGCGCGCTCGGTGCCGTGCACCGGGCGCCGGGCGACTATCCCGCGGGCAAGCAGGGCGAAGTGCTGACGGTGGAATTCACCGTCGCCGGTATCCCGTGCATCGGCTTGAACGGCGGCCCGCACTTCAAGCACAGCGAGGCGTTCTCGTTCCAGATCGCCACCGACGATCAGGCCGAGACCGATCGGCTGTGGAACGCGATCGTCGACAACGGTGGGCAGGAAAGCGAATGCGGCTGGTGCAAGGACCGCTGGGGCCTGGCGTGGCAGATCACGCCGCGTGCGCTGACGGCGGCCTTCACCGACCCCGATCGTGCTGCGGCCAAGCGCGCGTTCGACGCGATGATGACGATGCGCAAGATCGACATCGCGAAGATCGAAGCCGCGCGGCGCGGCCCGGCCTGATCGGCTGCGTTCGGCCGGTCAGGCGCCCGCGAACCGCCCGAGCAGCTCGCGCAGGATCTCGCGCACGTCGGTGATGCCTTTCGAGGTCGGCATCCAGGTCAAGGCGGGCGTCTCGGTGCCGCGCGCCAGCCCCATCGGCGCGGCCTCGATCGTGACGTTGCCCGCGGCCGCGGCCTCGAACTGCTTCAGCGCGCGCGGCATGTGCGAGGCGCTGGTGACCAGCACGATCTGCCGGATGCCCTGCGGGCGCAGCAGCGCGAGCGTGCGCAGCGCGTTCTCGCGCGTGTCGCGCGAGTTGTCTTCGACCCACTTCAGCGGCCGGCCGAATTCGTTCGCGGCGATCTGCGCGGCGATCTGCGCCTCGGGCTTCGAATCGGGCTGGGCCCAGCCGACGCCGCCGCTGAAACCCAGCGGCAGCCCCGTCTCGCGGCTCAGCCACACGCCGTAGCGCAGCCGCTCCAGCGAGGTGTGCGAAAGGTTGCTGATGCCGTATTCCGGCGCGTAGGGCTCCAGCCCGCCGCCTAGCACGACGATCGCGGTCGGCGTCTTCGTCGCCTTCAGTTCCTTGATGCGGTCTGGCGTGAGCGCGGGCGGCGGGTGCAGCACGAACTGCGACAGCAGCCGCGCGCTGCCGGAGCAGGCGCTCAGCCACATCAGCACGACGCTGACGATGATCACGAACCAGCCCAGCCCGCGCCGCGGCAGGATCAGCCGTGCGCCGATCAGCATCAGCACCAGCAGCGGCACGGGCGGCAGCAGCAGCGCGGTGAGCACCGGCTTCCAGGCTTCGATGCCGAACATCGTGAAGAGGCTGTTCAAGGAGGGCCTTCGGGGGGAGCTGCGATGGGTCGCGATTGTGCAGCAGCCCCTTCGCGGCGACGCGGGCATGATCGCGCCCTGGCCTGCAACCGAAGGACGCGAACGATGACCGACAAAGCCGATGCGCTGCGCGCCGCGCTGATCCGCAACTTCGACACGACCCCCAAGCAGCGTGAGTTGCGCGAGCCGCTCTACGACACGCTGTGCGCCCGCCTGGGCACCGGCACCGCAGCCACCAAGCTGGGCATCAGCATCGACACCGTGGCGCCGGGCAAGCGCAGCTGCCCCTATCACTTCCACTATGCGCAGGAAGAGGCCTTCATCGTGCTCGAGGGCACGGGCAGCTTGCGCGTGGCCGGCGAGACGCTCGCGCTGAAGGCCGGCGACGTGGTGTTCATCCCGCCCGGGCCGCAGTACCCTCACCAGATCGTCAACGACTCGGCGGCGCCGTTGAAGTACCTGTCGATCAGCACGCGAGAGAGCCCCGAGGTCGTCGAGTACCCCGACTCGGGCAAGTACCTCGCCAGGGCGACAGGTACGCGGGACGGCGCGCCGCACGTCTTCGACCACCTCCATCGCGCCGCCGACGAACTTGATTACTGGGACGGCGAGCCGTGAGCTCGTACCGGATGTGACACGATTCGCGGCTCGACAGCGGGGAGAAACCGAGTTGGTCTGGCTGAAGCGATTGGCATGGTGCGTGGGCGCGGTCTTGCTGCTTTTGGCGATCACCTGGCTGGTGGTGCCGAAGCTGCTGCAATGGCAGGTGCCGCTGCGCGCGAGCGAGGCGCTCGGGCGCAGCGTGACGCTCGGCGACGTGAGCTTTCACCCCTGGAGTCTCGACCTCACGCTGAACGACCTGGCGGTCGCCGGCCTGCCCGCGGCGAAACAGCCGCTGCTGCAGATCAAGCAGGTGCATGCGGACCTCTCCGCCGCGTCGATCGTTCGCCTCGCGCCGGTGATCGAGGCGCTCGAGATCGATTCGCTGCGCCTGAACCTGGCCCGCACCAGCGAAGGCCACTACGACATCGACGACCTGATCGCGCGTTTCGCACCCAAGCCGGATGCGAAGCCTGCCGGCGAGCCCGCGCACTTCGCGCTCTACAACGTGCAGGTGCGCGACGCGCAGCTGCGCTTCGACGACCAGCCCGTGAAGCGCGTGCAGACGATCGATGCGCTCCAGCTCGCGCTGCCGTTCATCTCGAACCTGCCGGCGCAGGTCGAGATCAAGGTCGAGCCGCGCCTCGCGTTCAAGCTCAACGGCACGCCTTTCGACAGCGGCGCACAGGCCACGCCGTTCGCGCAGACGCGCAGCGGCGATCTCCGGCTCACCGTGGCCGACCTCGACCTCGCGCCCTACCTCGGCTACCTGCCGGCATCGCTGCCGGTGAGGGTGACGAAGGGCAGCGTCTCGGCCGACCTGAACCTCGACTTCGCTGTGCCACCCGGTGGTTCGCCGCGCGTGGCGGTCAAGGGCAAGCTCGGCGCGAAAGCGCTCGCGCTGAGCGATGCCGCGGGCGCGCCGCTGCTCGGTTGGCAGACGCTGCAGCTCGGCCTGCGCGACGTGCAACCGCTCGCCCGCCGACTCGCGTTCGACACGCTCCGCATCGACGGCCTGCAGTTGCACGCCACGCGCGACGCCGCCGGCCGCATCAACCTGCTGCAGATCGCGCCGCCGCCCGCTCGGCCGCCCGCGGTGGCCGTGGCCGCATCGGCGACATCGGCGCCGGCATCCGCACCGGCAAGCACGGCCGGGGGCGCCTGGCAGGTCGACCTCGATGCGCTCGACCTCGCGGACGCACGCGTGACCTGGACCGACTCCGCCGTGAAGCCGGCCGCTGCGCTCCAGATCGACGGCTTGAGCGTCGGCGCGAAGCAGGTGCAGTGGCCGCTGACGAAGGCGATTCCCGTCGTCGTGCGCGGGGCGCTGCACTCGCAGGCCGCCAACACGCCGGCGCTGGCCGAGTTCACCGCCGAAGGCCCGGTCACCGACCACGACGCGAAGCTCGCGCTGAAGCTCGACAGCGTCTCGCTCGGCGCCTTCGCGCCCTATCTGGCGCAGGCGCTGGTGCCCAGTGTCGATGGGCGACTGGCCGCGCAGGCGCAGCTCGAGTGGTCGGGCGCCGCCGAGGCGCCGCGGCTGCAGCTCGCGCTGGCCAACCTCGTGCTCGACGATTTGAAGCTGCGTGAGGCCGCCGAGAAGGTGAGCGAGAAGGTGAGCGAGAAGGGCGGCCGCAAGACCACGGCCGACGCCGTCACGCTGAAGCAGCTTGCGCTCACCGACGTGAAGGTCGATCTGCTGGCGCGCAGCGTCGCGCTCGGCAAGGTCAGGCTGGTGCAGCCCGCGGTGCAGCTTACGCGCGACGCGCAGGGCAAGCTCAACGTGCAGGGCTGGACGGTGCAGAGCGCCGCGGCCCCCGCGGGCGTGCCGCCCACGTCGGCCACGCCGCCTGCAGCCTGGAAGCTGCAGTTGAACGACCTGCTGCTGGAAGGCGGCCAGCTGCGCTTTGCCGACGCGATCGCGCACCGCGGCCAGACCGAGCCGGTGCGCCTCGAACTCGCCGGCCTGCGCGTGGCGCTGCAGAATTTCGAATGGCAAGGCGAGCGCCCCGTGCCGCCGGCCAACCTGCAACTGAGCGTGCGCGTGGGCGGCGTCACGCGCGATCGCCAGCGACCGGTCGGCGCCGTCGATTTCAAGGGCCGGGTCGGCATCGCGCCCTTGCTCGCGAACGGCAAGCTGCAGGTCGAGCGCGTGCCGATCCAGTTGTTCAAGCCGTACTTCGCCGACCTGACCCAGCTCACGCTGCTGCGCGCCGAAGTCGGCTACACCGGCAGCGTCAACCTGCGCCAGCTGCCGGCCGGGCTCGACGTGGCCACCTCGGGCGACGTGCTGCTGGGCGACGTGCACATCGCGAGCCTGCCCGAACCGGGCGCGCCTTCGAACCTAGGCAGTGCCGACGAGTTGCTCGCCTGGCAGGCTTTCGCGCTGAAGGGCGTGAAGGTCTCGATGAAGCCGAAGGCACGGCCCCAGATCGAGATCGCCGAGGCCGCGCTCACCGATTTCTACTCACGCCTCGTGATCACCGACCAGGGCCATTTCAACCTGCAGGACGTGGCTGCCGCGCCGCCGGGCGCGTTGCCGCCGGGTGCGGCTGCTTCGGCGCCGCTGACCATCGTCGATGCACCGAAACCCGCGCCCGGTGCGAGCGCGCCGGCGCCCACGCCGGTCGAGGCCGGCGGCGGCCTGCCGATCGAGCTGAAGATCGGCGCGACCCGGCTCACCAACGGCCGCATCGACTTCACCGATCGTTTCGTGCGACCGAACTACAGCGCCGAGCTGACCGAGCTGAACGGTGAACTCGGCGCGTTCCAGTCGGGCAGCCGCGAGATGGCCACGCTGGCCTTGCGTGGCCGCGCCGCCGGCACCGCGCTGCTCGACATCAGCGGCCAACTCAACCCGACGGCGAAGCCGCTCGCGCTCGACATCCGCGCCAGGGCCACCGACCTCGAGCTCGCGCCGCTCTCGCCCTACGCCGGCAAGTACGCCGGCTATGCGATCGAGCGCGGCAAGCTGACGATGGACGTGTCGTACAAGATCGACCCCGACGGCAAGCTCGATGCGAAGAACCAGGTCGTGCTGAACCAGCTGACCTTCGGCGACAAGATCGAGTCGAAAGACGCGACCAAGCTGCCGGTGCGGCTCGCGGTCGCGCTGCTGAAAGACCGCAACGGCGTGATCGACATCAACCTGCCCGTCAGCGGCAGCGTCAACGACCCGAAGTTCAGCCTCGGCGGGATCATCTGGCAGGTCATCGTCAACGTGCTGACGAAGGCGATCACCTCGCCGTTCTCGCTGCTCGCCGGCGGCGGTGGCGGCGACGATCTGAGCCTGGTCGAGTTCAAGCCCGGCACCGCGCAGATCGCACCGACCGGTGGTGCGGCGATCGACAAGGTCGCCAAGGCGCTGACCGACCGCCCGAGCCTGAAGATGACGGTCACCGGCGCCGCCGACCCGGCCTCGGAGCGCGAGGCGTTCCAGAATGCCGCGCTCGCGGCGCAGCTCGCCGCCGAGCAACGCAAGGAGGCGTTGCGCGCCGGCAGCCCCGCTGCGCCGGCGAGTTCGGCCGCCAGTGCGACGCCGCTGCTCGCCGCCGACGAGCGTGCACGGCTGTTGAAGCAGCTCTACAAGGACACCGATCTTCCGAACAAGCCGCGCAATGCGCTCGGCTTCGCGAAGGACATCCCCGGCCCCGAGATGGAATCGCTGCTGAAGGCGCGCGCGCCGGTCACCGAAGACGCGATGCGCGAACTCGCGCTGCAGCGCGGCATCGCAGTGCGCGATGCGCTGGTCGCCAAGGGGCTGACGACCGACCGATTGTTTCTCGCGGCGCCGAAGATACGCGCCTCCGGCGAAGACGACGCGGCCTGGACGCCGCGCGTGCAGCTCTCGCTTTCGATGAACTGATCTCTGAAAGGTCAGGGCGCGAGGCGCTCGCGCACCCATGCGCTGCCGTCGAGCCGGTAGCGCAGCCGATCATGCAGGCGCGACTTGCGGCCCTGCCAGAACTCGAAGGTGTCGGGCACCAGCCGGTAGCCGCCCCAATGCGGCGGGCGCGGCGGCTGCAGCATGAACTGCGCGCCGAACTTCGCGGCGTTGCCGACCAGCACGGCACGCGAGGCGATCACCTGGCTCTGCGGCGAGGCCCAGGCGCCGATGCGCGAATCGAGCGGACGCGAGGCGAAGTACGCATCCGACTCCTCGGCCGAGGCCTTCTCGACCCGGCCTTCGATGCGCACCACACGCTCCAGCTCGACCCAATGGAACTGCAGCGCGGCAAACGGGTTGCCGGCCAGCTCGCGGCCCTTGCGGCTGTCGTAGTTGGTGTACCAGACGATGCCGCGCGCGTCGAAGCCCTTGATCAGCACGACGCGGGTCGAGGGCCGGTCGTTCGCGCCGACGGTCGCGAGCGTCATCGCGTTCGGCTCGGGCAGCCGGCCGTCGATCGCCTGCTGCAGCCACAGGCCGAACTGCGCCATCGGGTCGGCGAGCGAAGCCGATTCGTCGAGTTCGGCGCGTTCGTAGCTCTTGCGCAGGTTGGCGATATCGTCCATTCGGTGAGTATAGGAACGATGCGGATAGCCCCGCCGCGGGCCGAGCGCCGGGCCGCCCCACGCCGGCCCGCACCCGCCCGGCGGGTGGCGGCGCACTCGCCGCCGGGTGCACCATTCCTACGGGGAAGGCCTTAGGTAGACGCACCACTAGCCCGAATGCGCCTCGGCTTTCATTCTTGGCGCTGTTCGAGGCATTCACAACAACAGGAGAAAGTCGATGGGTGGGCGGCCTGCCGTGATCGTGCTGGCAGCGGGCAAGGGCTCGCGTTTCGTCGGGCCCGAGCACAAGCTCGCCCAAAGCCTGGGCGGGCTCACCGTGCTCGGCAGCACCTTGCAGCACGCGATCGCGAGCCACCTGCGGGTCGTCGTCGTCACCACCGAACGGCTGGCCGACGTGGCCCGGCGCAGTGTGGCGGCACGCGACGTGATCGTGCTCCCCGAGGTCGGCGCACCGGGGCAAGGCGGCCTGGGCATGGGCCACTCGATCAGCATGGGCGTGAGCGCGCGGCCCGACGCGGCGGGTTGGCTGATCCTGCCCGGCGACATGCCGCGGGTGCAGCCGGTCACGCTGCAGGCAGTGGCGCGGCAGCTCGAACACCACGCCGTGGCCTATGCGCAATACAAGGGCCGGCGCGGCCACCCCGTGGGCTTCTCGGCCGAGCTTTATTCCGAACTCAGCGCGCTGAGCGGTGACGAGGGCGCACGCCGGCTGGTCGCGCGCTACCCGGCCTTCGGCGTCGAGCTCGACGACCCTGGCGTGCTGGTCGATGTCGACACGCAGGCCGATCTCGATCAGGTGCGCTTGGCAACGCCGATCGCGCCCTCGCCGGCGCCACGCTGGTGAAATGACGACCCCAAGGCGCCTTCGGCGCCGGCCCCCGAGGGGCGCTCGGGCCGCTTGGGACGGCCCGGCGCTGGCCCGAGTTTCGATCAAACGAGGTCGTGCTGGCGTGCCAATGCGACCAGCCGCTCCACGTCGCGATCACGGATCCCGCAGCTGCGCAGCGAGGTGGCGGTCTCCATCAGGTAGTCGAGCGTGCTGCCGAAACGGCCGGTGGCGCAGCGCAGCACGTCGACCATCTGCGCGTCGCCCAGCGGCCCGGTGTGGGCGGGGCTGCGGCGGCTCAGCGTGAACGCGAGCGCCTTCACCGGGCCTTGCGCGGTGCGGCAGGCCAGCCACTTCGGGTCGTACACGCCGGTCGGCATCTCGCGCAGCCACAGCCGCTCGATTTCGGCCGCGGCGCGCGGCTGACCGATGCGGTAGGCCATGCCGCGGCACGAGCCGCCCGGCACCAGCGCGAACACCAGCCCCGGGCATTCGGGTGTACCGCGGTTCACGCGCGAACGCATCGCCAGCGCGCGGTGCCAGCCATGCACGACGGCGGGCCGCGCTTCGTCGGCGTCGAACTCCGGGCGCCAGATCAGCGAGGCGTAGCCGAACACCCAGAGATCTTGCTCGCCGCCCCAGGCCTGCATCGCGTGGCCCAGCATCGGCTGCGGGTCGCGCAAGTGCAGGGCGGCGTAGGTCGAGCTCATGCCCCGACTCTAAAATGGAAAGTCGCCATGGGCTTTGTCGAATGATTTGACGATGTAACTGGGTTACCTGAGAATTGTCGGCATGGTTACGAACCGGAGCCAGCCATGAAGCCAGCCGTTCTCGAAGTCACCGAACGCATCCGGGCGCGCAGCGCGGCGACGCGGTCTGCCTACCTCGCGCAGGTCGAGGCCATGATCCAGCGCCCGCGCGGCGCCGACCGCATGGGCTGCGCGAACGTGGCGCATGCGTTCGCCGCGCTGCCGGGCCACGACAAGCTGCGCATCGTCGCCGAGCGCGCGCCGAACCTCGCGGTCGTGACCTCGTACAACGACATGCTCTCGGCGCACCAGCCCTACGAAAGTTTCCCGGCGCTGATCCGCGACGAGGCGAACAAGCTCGGTGTCACGGCGCAGGTCGCCGGCGGCGTGCCGGCGATGTGCGACGGCGTCACGCAGGGCCTGCCCGGCATGGAACTCAGCCTGTTCTCGCGCGACGCGATCGCGATGGGCACCGCCATCGCGCTGACGCACGACGTGTTCGACGGCGCGCTGCTGCTCGGCGTGTGCGACAAGATCGTGCCGGGCCTGCTGATCGGCGCGCTGCATTTCGGGCACCTGCCCTGCGTGTTCGTGCCGGCCGGGCCGATGAGCACCGGCCTGTCGAACACCGCGAAGACCAAGGTGCGCGAGCAGTTCGCGCAGGGCCTGGTCGGCCGCGAGGAGCTGCTGAAAGCCGAGTCGGCCGCCTACCACGGCGCCGGCACCTGCACCTTCTACGGCACCGCCAACAGCAACCAGATGCTGCTCGAGGCGATGGGCCTGCACGTGCCCGGCGCCGCGTTCGTGCACCCCCACGCCGAACTGCGCGAGGCGCTGACCCGCGAGGCGGTTCGCACCCTGCTCGGCATCGTGCAGCGCGAGAGCTTCATGCCGATCGGCAAGCTGGTCGACGAGCGCGTGATCGTCAATGCGATGGTGGCGCTGCTCGCCACCGGTGGCTCGACGAACCACCTGATCCATTGGGTCGCGGTCGCGCGCGCCGCCGGCATCCTGATCGACTGGACCGACTTCGCCGACCTCTCGCATGCCACGCCGCTGCTGGCGCGCGTCTACCCGAACGGCACGGCCGACGTGAACCAGTTCCAGACGGCCGGCGGCCCGGGCTTCGTGATCCGCGAGCTGATCGACAGCGGCACGATGCACGGCGACGTGAGCACCGTGGTGCCGGGCGGCTTGCGCGAGTTCGGCAGGCTGCCGTCGCAAACCGAGGGCAGGCTGCATTGGCACGATCTGCCCGCCGCGCCGATCGACGACGCCATCGTGCGCACCGCCGCCGCGCCGTTCAGCGAGGAGGGCGGCCTCAAGCTGCTCACCGGCAACCTCGGCCGCTCGGTGATCAAGGTCTCGGCCGTGCCCGAAGACCGCCACATCGTCGAGGCGCCGGCAATCGTCTTCGACACGCAGGAGCAGGTGCTCGCCGCGTTCAAGGCGGGCGAACTCGAACGCGATTTCGTCGCCGTGCTGCGCTTCCAGGGCCCGGCCGCCTGCGGCATGCCGGAGCTCCACAAGCTGACCACGCCGCTGGCCGTGCTGCAGGGGCGCGGCTTCAAGGTCGCACTCGTCACCGACGGCCGCATGAGCGGCGCCTCGGGCAAGGTGCCGGCTGCGATCCACGTCAGCCCCGAGGTGATGCACGGCGGGCCGCTCGGCAAGGTGCGCGATGGCGATCTGATCCGGCTCGATGCGATCGCCGGCACGCTCGGTGCTTCGGTCGACGACGCGACCTGGGCTGCGCGCGAGCAGGCGGTGCTGCCCGACGCGAGCACGCAAACCAACGGCCGCGGTCTCGGTCGTGAACTCTTCGCCGGCATGCGGCGCAACGTGCTGAGCGCGGAGCAGGGCGCCTGCACCTGGCTGTAACCGGATCGGAACCAACATGAAGAACACGCTCGAACTCGTCTCGTACGGCCCGGTGATCCCGGTCATCGTGATCAACCGCTTGGAAGACGCGGTGCCGATGGCGAAGGCACTCGTCGACGGCGGCGTGCGTGTGCTCGAGGTGACCTTGCGCACGCCGATCGCGCTGCAATGCATGGAGGCGATCGCGAAAGCGGTGCCCGAGGCGATCCTCGGCGCCGGCACCGTGCGCAGCGCGGCCGATGCGCAAGCCGCCAAAGACGCCGGCTGCACCTTCGCCGTGAGCCCCGGCTACACGAGCACGATCGGCAACGCCTGCCGCGACATCGGCCTGCCGCTGCTGCCCGGCACCGCGACCGGCAGCGAGGTGATGCAGGCCAACGCCGACGGCTACTTCTTCCTGAAGTTCTTCCCGGCGATGCAGGCCGGCGGCATCGCGATGCTGAAGGCCCTGGCCGGCCCGTTCACCGACGTCGTGTTCTGCCCGACCGGCGGCATCACCCTCGCGAGCGCGCCGGATTTCCTCGCGTTGCCGAACGTGAAGGTGTGTGGCGGCTCGTGGTTGACGCCGGCCGATGCAGTGGCTGCGAAGGACTGGGCGCGCATCGCCGTGCTCGCGAAAGAAGCGAGCGCGCTGCGCGCCTGAGCGCGGCACGCGCCGCGACAAAGCCCGACCCGGCGGGTGCGTGATCCCGGGCCGATCTCGAAGCGGCACCGGCATTGCTGCTACGGTGTTCGCGATGAATGACTTCTACTTCGTGCACTGGCTTCGGGAAACGAGCGTCGCGGGCATGTCCGTGAGCAGCCTGCTGGTCGCGGCGCTGGCCGCTTTCGTCGCCTACCTCGTGATGTCGGTGACGGTGCGCGTCGCACTGAACCGGCTGTCGAAGATCGCGGGCCACACTTCAAACCGCGCCGACGACTTCTTCTTCGAGGTATTGAGCGGCACCAGCCACTGGCTGATCGTGTTGATCGCGTTGCTGATCGGCGTGGGCATGCTCGATCTGCCCGACCGTTGGGCCGCCCGGGTCGGGCAGCTCTGGTTCGTTGCACTGGCGCTGCAGATGGCGTTCTGGGCCAACCAGGCCGTGAGCACCGGCCTGCGCCGCTACACCGAGCGCCACGCCGCCACCGGCGGCATACCGCAGAGCGCGGCTACGACGCTGGTCTCGTGGGGCTTGCGCACGTTGCTGTGGGCGATCGTGCTGTTGGCGATGCTGTCGAACATCGGTGTCGACATCACCGCCTTCATCGCCAGCCTGGGTGTCGGCGGCATCGCGATCGCGCTGGCCGCGCAGAACATTTTGGGCGATCTGTTCGCCTCGATCGCGATCGCGGCCGACAAGCCGTTCGAGGTCGGCGACTTCATCGTGCTGGGCAGCGTGGCCGGCACGGTTGAACTGGTGGGCGTCAAGACCACACGCATCCGCAGCCTGGGTGGCGAGCAGGTCGTGATGTCGAATACCGAGCTGCTGAAACAGACCGTCAGCAACTACAAGCGCTTGCGCGAGCGGCGCATCGTGTTCGGCTTCGGGGTCACGTATGACACCACGGCGGACCAGGCCGAGGCCATCCCGGCGCTCGTCAAGCAGATCGTCGAGGCCAGCGGCCAGCTGCGTTTCGATCGCGCACACTTCAAGGCCTTCGGCGACAGCTCGCTCGACTACGAGGTCGTCTACATCGTGCTCGACCCGGGCTACAACGTCTACATGAACGAGCAGCAGCGCATCAACCTCGCGCTGATGCGCGAGTTCGCGGCCCGGGGCATCGAGTTCGCGTTCCCGACGCGCACCGTGCACGTGGTCGAACCGGGCACGCGCATGGGCGAAGGGCAGGCCTCGACCCCGGGAAGGCCGGCCAAGGCGAGTGCGGCAAATTCAAGAGAAAGGAGTGCGGCATGACCCATCGCGGGATCTTCCTGGCGCGCTTGGGTGCAATGCTGCAGCGCGTACCTGCCGCGCACGATCCGACGGGCTCCCGGCTCGCTTCGTCGGCCTGTCGTTCGGGTCGTCATCGCGATCAGGCCGGCGCCGCCGCGCCGACCTGCCGCGCCTGCAGGCGGATCATCAACACCGCAGCGGCGGCCAGCAGGCACGCCGCTCCCGCCGCGAACAGTGCCGGGTTGTAGGTCAGCAGCAGCGTGCGCGTGAGGCCGGCGCCGTAGGCCGCAGTGGCGGCGCCGAGCTGGTGGGCGGCGAAGACCCAGCCGAAGATCATGCCGGCCTTTTCCTTGCCGAACTCCTGCGCGGCGAGCTTGACGGTGGGCGGCACGGTAGCGATCCAGTCGAGCCCGTAGAACATCGCGAAGATCGACAGGCCGTAGAACGTGAAGGTCGAGAACGGCAGCCAGAACAGCGACAGGCCGCGCAGGCCGTAGTACCAGAACAGCAGCTTGCGGTTGTCGTAGCGGTCGGAGAGGTAGCCCGACAAGGTGGTGCCCACAAGGTCGAACGCGCCCATCATCGCCAGCACCGAAGCGGCCGGCACCGCGCTCAGGCCCTGGTCGCCGCACAACGAAATGAAGTGCGTCTGCACCAGCCCGTTGGTGCTCAGGCCGCAGATGAAGAAGGTGCCGGCGAGGATCCAGAACGTGCGGTTGCCCGAGGCCTCCTTCAGCGCCCGGAACGGGCCGAGGAAGTTGAGCTTCGTCGTGCGTGCCGGCGGCGCTTCGATCGGCCCACCTTCGGGCTCGCCGAACGCGCGCAGGCCGATGCTGCCCGGGTGGTCGCGCATGAACAGCGTCGCGAGTGCCGCGATCACCACGCAGGCGATGAACACCGGGATCACCGCATAGCGCCAGCCCATGTGCTCGATCATCCACGCTGCGATCGGCAGGAAGATCAGCTGCCCGGTGGCCGTGCTCGCCGCGAACAGGCCGACGACCAGGCCGCGGTTCGTGGTGAACCAGCGGTTCGCGACCATCGCACCCAGCACCAGCGCCGTGAGGCCGGTGCCGCAGCCGAGCACCACGCCCCACAGCAGGAACAGCTGCCAGAGCTGCGTCACTTGCGTCGCGAGCACCATCGCGACCGCGATGAACGAGGCCGCGGTGACCATGATCGTGCGCAGCCCGAAGCGCCCGATGAACACCGCCGCGAACGGCCCGAGCAGCCCGAACAGTGCGAAGCGCACCGCGAACACCGACGACAGTTGATCGGTGGTCCAGCCGAACTCCTTGCTCAGCGGCTTGAGCATCGCGCCCGGCAGGCCGAGCGCCGCCGAGGTGGTCAGCATCGCGAGGAAGGTGACGCCGGCGATCACCCACGCGTAGTGGAAGCCGCGGCGGTCGAGCGAGCCGGAGACGAGGGTGGCGAGCATGGAGATGAGTCCAGTTTGTTTCAGTAGTCGGGCCGCTCGATCAGTTCGATCTTGTAGCCGTCGGGGTCGGTGATGAAGGCGATCACGGTCGTGCCGCCCTTGACCGGCCCGGCCTCGCGCGTGACGTTTCCGCCGCCGTGGCGGATCTTCTCGCAGGCCGCCGCCACGTCGGGCACGCCGATCGCGATGTGGCCGTAGGCCGTGCCGAGCTCGTAGCTCGAGACGCCGTGGTTGTAGGTCAACTCGATCTCGGCGTGCTCGGGGTTTTTGCCGTATCCGAGGAACGCGAGCGAGTAGTTCTGCGACGGGTTTTCGGACTGGCGCAGCAGCGTCATGCCCATCACGTCGGTATAGAAGGTGATCGAGCGTTGCAAGTCGCCGACCCGGAGCATGGTGTGAAGGAATCTCATGACAGCTCCCCGCTCGCCGTGTACGGCGAGCGACCCTCCGAGAGGGTCGGGCCTTGCTTGGGGCGGCCCGGCGCGGCGGCCCGACGTGATTTGGCGTTGCAGTGATTCATGGTGCGTCGAAGATGAAGCAGGTGGTGGAGGCGTGAGCGTACAGCTTGCCGTCCGGCCCGACGAGCCGGCCGTCGGCCGTGGCCATGCGGTTGCCGAGGTGGATCACGCTGCCGATCGCGCGCACCAAGCCGATCTTCTCGGTCACGGCGCGCACGTAGTTCACCTTGAGCTCGGCCGTGGTGTAGCCCTTGCCGGCGGGCAGCGAGACGTGCACCGCGCAGCCGACGCAGGAATCCAGCAGCGTCGCGATCCAGCCGCCGTGCACGGTGCCCAGCGGGTTGTAGTGGCGCAGTTGTGGTCGGCCCTGGAATACGGCTCGGCCGGGCGTGGCCTCGACCAGAAAGAAATCGTTGGTGTCGGCGATCGGCGGGTACGGGATGCGACCGGCGAACATCGCCTCGAACACCTGCACGCCGCTCAGGCCGGCCACCTGCTCCGGCCGCGCGACACCGCTGTGGGTCATCGTCTTGCGGCGCTCGGCTTCTTCGGCTTGCCACTGCGCGAGCACCTGCGCGGCATCGACTTTCGCTTCCATGACCGTCTGCCCCTAATGTTGCAACTACAATCATTGTAGCTACAATCGAATCGTCATGAAAAACCCTGCTCAAAACGAGATCGCCACCACCGATGTGCCGCGCGGGTGCAGCAGCCTGAAGATTCGCCAGTTGTCGCGCCGCGTCAGCCGGCACTTCGATCACATCGTCGCGAGCACCGGCCTGAAGACGACGCAGTATTCGCTGCTCTCGAACATCGTGGATCTGGAGCCGATCCGCCCGGGCGATCTGGCCGATCGCATGGAGATGGACGCGTCGACGCTGACGCGCAACCTGCAGCCGTTGGTGGCGCAAGGCTGGGTCGTCGTGGCGCCGGGCGACGACGGCCGCAGCCGCATCGTCGTCGCGACCGGTTCAGGCCGCGACAAGCGCGCTGCGGCGAAGCGTGAGTGGAAGCGGGCACAGTTGGCGCTCAACGAACGCATCGGCGAGGCGCGCGTGGCCCGGCTGCATGCACTGATCGAGGAGTGCCTCGCCTCGATGAGCGAGACGCCGCCTGATCGCTGAATCAGCGCGGGCGTTCGTAGGCGATGTCCCAGGCGTCTTCAGACACTTTCACGAACCCGTGGCGCTGGTAGAAGCGGTTCGCATCGCTGTCGCGCAGCGCGCCGACGCGGAACAGGTCGACGCCATCGGGCGCTTCGCCGAAGAGTCTTCGCAAGACACCGCCACCGAGGCCGCGGCCTTGAAACGGTGCGGCGATGTAGAAGTGCTCGACCCGCATCGCGCGAGGCGGCTCGGCCCAGAAGCCGACGCAGCCGGCATTCACGCCGTCGACCACGATGCGGCGCGTGTCGGCGGGTCGAAAGGTGGCGCGAAAGCGCTCGGCCGCGCGCTGCGGGTCGAACCGGCCGAGGCGCTCCAGGCTCGCGCGCATGGTTGCGACGCGCAGTGCGACGAGTTCCTCGAAATCGGCGTCGACCACCGGCGCGAACTCGAAGGTGATGGTCATGCCGTCAAGGCGCGACCGTGTAGTTCAGTGTCATCCGCCCGCCGTCGACGTAGACGATTTCGCCCGTCATGTAGCTCGACGCGCTGCTGACGAGGAACGCGCAAACGTCGGCGATCTCGCGGGGCTCGCCGAGCCGCTTCATCGGCGTGCGGCTCATGATGCGCGCCTTCGCCTCGTCGCTGCCGAGCACCGCCTTCTGCGCGAGCTCGGTCGCGATCGTGCCGGGCGCGACCGCGTTGACGCGGATGCCGTGGTCGGCGAGCGCAAGCGCCATCACGCGGGTCAGTTGGTTCACGCCACCCTTGCTCGCGTTGTAGCTCGCGATGCTGGGGATCGCCATGATGCCGTTCACCGAACTCATGTTGACGATCGCACCCGGCCGGCCGGCCGCGACCATCGCGCGCGCGACCGCCTGGCCGACGAGGAAGGCGCCCTTGAGGTTGACGGCGATGACCGCGTCCCAGTCGGCCTCGGTGATGTCGAGAAAGTTCGCGGCCTTGAAGATGCCGGCGTTGTTGATCAGCGCATCGACCTGGCCGAAAGCCTTCAGGCTCGCCGCGAGCGCCGCTTCGACCTCGCCCGCATCGGCGACGTTGCAGTGCCGGTAGATCGCACGCTGGCCGCGTTCGGTCAGGCTGGTGGCGAGTGCCGCACCGCGCGCATCGTCGACATCCCATAGCGCGACCGCCGCACCGTCTTGAGCGAGCCGCTCGGCGCAGGCCGCGCCGATGCCCTGCGCCGCGCCGGTGACGATCGCGACCTGGCCTTCGAGGTGAAAGTGAACGGGAGTGGTCATGCGCGTGCTCCGGCTGAGCGGTTCCTGCGGTCGAGCCACACCGCGATGCCCTGGGCGTTGAGCTCGGTGTCGAGCGCGAGCAGTTCGCGCACGCGCGCCTCGCCGAGGGTGCAGCCATGGGCCTGCAGGCTCTTCATGTGGATCGCCACGAAGCCATCCATCAGCGCGGCGTGGCGCTGCGTGTCGTCGTGCAAGGCGAGCGCGAGCGCGACCATTGCGTCGAGTTGCGTGAGCAGCAGGTTCGCGAGCCGCGGCACGTCGGCCACGCGGCCGTAGTGCGTCAGGTACATGCACTCGGGCGCGTAGGCGAGCATGCGCTCGATCGAGTGCCGCAGCGCCTCGGGCTCGAACTGCACGGGCGTCGTCGTCGGCATCGCCCATGCACCCTGGGCGGTGTCGAAATCGCGGTACGACAGGCCGAAGGTGTCGCCGGTGAAGAAGCCGCGGCTGCGGGCGTCCCAGATGCAGTGGTGGTGGCGGGCGTGGCCGGGCGTGTCGAGGAACTGCAGCGGCCGGCCGGCGAGCGCGATCGTCATCCCGTCGGCCGTGCGCAGCACCCGCTCGGCGGGCACGCCGATCACGTCGCCGTAGGTTCGGGCGACTTCGTCGTCGCCGTACACCGCGCGCGCACCCGCCATCAGCCGGCTCGGCTCGATCAGGTGCGGCGCGCCCTGCGGATGCACGACGAGCTGCGCGTTCGGCAGGTGCGTCATCAGCAGGCCGACCCCGCCGGCGTGGTCGAGGTGCACGTGGGTCGCGATCACGTAGTCGACCGCGGCGGGCGCCAGGCCCGCGGCCTGCAGCGCGGCCAGCAGGCGTGGCACCGAATCGTTGGTGCCGCTGTCGACGAAGGCCGCGCGGCCGTTCTCGACGATCAGGTAGGCGGCATCGAACAGGTCGCGGTGAAAGCCGGTGTCGATCACGTGGATGCCGTGCGCGAGCGGCTGCACGAAGGGCAAGGCGTTGGAGGTCATGACGGGATTCTAGGGAGTCGCCCTGGATGAAACTCCGGGTCGGGAATCGGTTCAGAATGGGTCGAACCAGGACCGTGGAGACAAAGATGCTCGCTACCGATTTCGTGCGGCGCCTCGCGCCGATCTCGGCCCTCGCGGCGCTGGCGCTGATCGCCGGCTGCGCCACGTTCGCGCCCGGCGGGCTGCCGCCCGGCACGCCGATCGCGCAGGCGCGCGGCGCGCTGTTCGGCCCGACCGGCGAGTACGCGCTGCCGGGCGGCGGTACGCGGCTGGAGTTCGCGCAGGGCTCGTTCGGCAAACAGACCTACATGCTCGACTTCGACAAGAACGGCTCGCTCGTGTCCTCGCAACAGGTGCTGACCGAACAGAACCTGGCAACGATTGCGCCGGGCATGCCGGCCGAAGAGGTGCGCATGCGATTCGGCAGGCCGGTGCAGGTCTACGGCGTGCGTTATCCACGGGCGCAGGTCTGGAACTACCGCTTCGACGGCGGCGATTGCGTCTGGTATCAGGTGTCGATCGGCGATGCCGACCACCGCGTCGTTCAAGCCGGCATCGGCACCGATCCGGCCTGCGACGGGCCCAACCGCCGCGACTGACGCCGCGCCTTTCAGGAGTTCAGCGACATGTCACTCGCAATGCCGCGCCTCTACGGCATCCCGAATTGCGATACGGTGAAGAAGGCGCGCGCCTGGCTGCATTCGCAGGACCGTGAAGGACCGTTCCACGACTTCAAGAAGCAGGGTGTACCAGCCGACCGGCTTGATGCCTGGCTCGCTGCTGTCGGTTGGGAGCGGCTGCTGAACCGCAAGGGCACGACCTGGCGCCAGCTCGACGACGCGACGCGAGACGGCGTCGTCGATGCGGCGGGTGCGCGAGCGGTGATGCTCGCTCACCCCAGCGTGATCAAGCGCCCGGTCGTCGAATGGGCCGACGGCGCGATCACCGTCGGCTTCGACGCCGACGACTGGGCGCGGCGCTGAGGGTCAAGCCGCCAGCAACTGCCGCAGCACGAAGGGCAGGATGCCGCCGTGCTTGTAGTAGTCGACCTCGATCGGCGTGTCGATGCGCAGCGTGAGCGGCACCTTGCGCGCGACGCCGTCGCTGTGGATCACGAGTGTCGCCTCCTGCTGCGGTGCGATCTCGTCGGCGAGCAGGATGTCGAAGCTCTCGTCGCCGCGGATGCCGAGCGACTCCCATGAATCGCTGCCCCTGAACTGCAGCGGCAGCACGCCCATGCCGACCAGGTTGCTGCGGTGGATGCGCTCGAAGCTGCGCGCGATCACGGCCTTCACGCCGAGCAGCTGCGAGCCCTTCGCGGCCCAGTCGCGGCTCGAGCCGGTGCCGTATTCCTCGCCGGCGAAGATCACCGTCGGCGTGCCTTGCGCGATGTACTTCATCGCGGCGTCGTAGATGAACATCTTCTCGCTCGACGGTTGAAAGAGCGTGACGCCGCCTTCCTCGCGCGAGCCGTCGGCGCCTGCAGGGATCATCAGGTTCTTGATGCGCACGTTGGCGAAGGTGCCTCGCATCATCACGTCGTGGTTGCCGCGGCGCGAGCCGTAGGAGTTGAAGTCGGCCTTGCCCACGCCGTTGGCCTTGAGCCAGATGCCGGCGGGTGACGATTCCTTGATCGAGCCGGCCGGCGAGATGTGGTCGGTCGTGATCGAGTCGCCGAACAAGGCCATCGCACGCGCACCCTGCACACCCGAGACGAGCTTCTTCGGCGCCATCGTGAAGTCGTCGAAGAACGGCGGCTTGGCGATGTAGGTCGAGCCCGGCCAGTCGTAGACCTGGCCTTTCGTGCCCTTGATCTTCTCCCACAGCTTGCCCGGCTCCTTGGCGACCTTGTCGTAGTTCGCCTTGAAGGCCTTGCCGTTCATCGCGTATTTCATCAGCGCGTAGATCTCGTCGCTCGTCGGCCAGATGTCGCCGAGGTAGATGTCGCGGCCGCCCTTGCCCTTGCCGAGGGGCTCGGTCATCGGGTCTTTCAACACCGTGCCGGCGATCGCGTAGGCGACGACCAGCGGCGGGCTGGCGAGAAAGTTGGCCTTGAGGTTGGGGTGGATGCGCGCCTCGAAGTTGCGGTTGCCCGACAGCACCGCCGCGCAGACCAGGTCGTTCTTGGTGATCGCCTCGTTGAACTCGGGCCGCAGGTCGCCGGCATTGCCGATGCAGGTCGTGCAGCCGTAGGCGGCCACGCTGAAGCCGAGCTTCTCGAGGTAGGGCAGCAGGCCGGCCTTTTCGAGGTATTCGGTGACGATGCGCGAGCCCGGTGCGAGCGAAGTCTTGATGTGCGGGGCCACCTTCAGCCCCGCCTCGACCGCCTTCTTCGCGAGCAGGCCAGCGGCCAGCAGCACGCTCGGGTTCGAGGTGTTGGTGCAGGAGGTGATCGCGGCGATCAGCACGTCGCCGTTGCCGAGCGACATGTCGCCGACCTTCGGCTGCTTGGACGACGCCTCGGATTGCGCGGCTTCGAGTGTCGGGTGTTCGCTCGCCATCTCGACCACCTCGCGCGGCGCCCCCGGCGCGTTCGCGGGGGCGGCACGCGGCACCTTCTCGCCCGCCTCTTCGGCGCGCACCAGGTGGCGCGTGTGCAGGTGCGCCGCCGGCTGGTTGAAGCCGGCTTCGGTCGGCGGCTTGCTGAACAGCGATGTGAACTGCGACTTGACGTGGCCGAGCTCGATCCGGTCCTGCGGGCGCTTCGGGCCGGCCAGGCTGGGTGCGACGGTGCCGAGGTCGAGCGTCACGACCTGGGTGTAGTCGACCTCGCCGGCGCGAGGCGCGCCGAACATGCCCTGCGCCTTGAAGTAGGCCTCGAAGGCCTGGATCTCGGCGGTGGTGCGGCCGGTGCCCTTGAAGTACTCGATCGTCTTCTCGTCGACCGGGAAGAAGCCCATCGTCGCGCCGTATTCGGGCGCCATGTTGCCGATCGTCGCGCGGTCGGGCAGCGCCAGGCTGCTCGTGCCTTCGCCGAAGAACTCGACGAACTTGCCGACGACCTTCTCGCGGCGCAGGATCTCGGTCACGGTGAGCACGAGATCGGTCGCGGTCACGCCTTCGCGCAGCCGGCCGGTGAACTCGAAGCCGACCACGTCGGGCGTCAGCAAGTAGACCGGCTGGCCGAGCATGCCGGCCTCGGCCTCGATGCCGCCCACGCCCCAGCCGACCACGCCGATGCCGTTGATCATGGTCGTGTGGCTGTCGGTGCCGACCAGGCTGTCGGGGTAGTAGACGGTTTCTTTCGTCGCCTTGTCCTTGGTCTTGTGCACACCGCGCGCGAGGTACTCGAGATTCACCTGGTGCACGATGCCGAAGCCCGGCGGCACGACGCCGAAGGTGTCGAAGGCCTGCATGCCCCACTTCATGAACTGGTAGCGCTCCTGGTTGCGCTGGAACTCGAGCTTCATGTTGAGGTCGAGCGAGTTCTTCTTGCCGTAGTGATCGATCATGATCGAGTGATCGACGACCAGGTCGACCGGCACCAGCGGCTCGATCGTCTTCGGGTTCTTGCCCATCGCGGCGGCCACGTTGCGCATCGCGGCGAGGTCGGCGAGCAGCGGCACGCCGGTGAAGTCCTGCAGCACGACGCGGGCGACGACGAACGGGATCTCGTTCGTGCGCTCGGCGCTCGGTTGCCAGTTCGCGAGCTCGGCCACATGCTCGGCCGTGACCTTCTGGCCATCGCAGTTGCGCAGCACCGATTCGAGCACGATGCGGATCGAGACCGGCAGGCGACTCACGTTCGGGAACTGCCTGGCCAGTGCGGGCAGCGAGTAGTACCGGCCTTCCTTGCCGGACGCTGTCTTGAAGGTCTTGCGCGTCTTCGCGAAAGCGTGGGCAGGAGCGCGAGCGGGGGCTTTGGGAGTCGTGATCTTGGGCATGCGGGCACCTCGTCGAGAAAGCGGGATCGGGGAAAATCCATTGTGTCAGCAGACGATGACGCGCGCGCGGCGCGCGCCGTCACCCGCGCGGTGCGATCGGCTCGATCTCGGCCAGCACGCGGTCCAGTTCGACACGCACGCGATCGATCTCGCCGGCAGGCGGCGGCTCGCGACGAGCGGCCAGCGTGGCGTGCAACGCCTGCACGGCGGCGAGCAACCGAGGCGCCCCGATCGTGCCGGCCAGCCCCTTCATGTCGTGCGAGCGGCGCAGCGCGTCGCCCCAGCGCTGTTCGGCGAGCGCTGCGCGCAACTCGGCGATGAAGCCGGCTTCACTCTGACGAAAGCCTTCGAGCAAACGGCGGTAGAGGTCTTCGTTGCCCATGCAGAACGACAACCCGGCAGCGGTGTCGATCGCCTTGCCCTCGTCGGCGGGTTCGCCGGTGGTCGATGCCGCCGGCTGTTCCCCTGGCGGCGACCCGCCGGGCCCGCTGATCCACTGGGCCATCGTGCGCAGCATCGACTCGATGTGGATCGGCTTCGTGATGTGCGCGTTCATGCCACTGGCCAGCGCGCGCTCGCGGTCCTCGGCGAGGGCGCTGGCGGTCATCGCGATCACCGGCAGGCGCTGCCACTCGGGCCGGCTGCGCAGTTCGCGGGTGGCGCTGTAGCCGTCCATCACCGGCATCTGGCAGTCCATCAGCACGCCGTCGAACGGGCCCTCGGTCGCGAGCTTCTCGAGTGCCTCGCGCCCGTCTTTCGCGACGACGACCTCGAGGCCGGCGCGGCGCAGCAGCTCGCAGGCCAACTGCTGGTTCAGCGGGTGGTCTTCGGCCAGCAATACACGTGCGCCTGCCAGGCGCTGGCGCACGGCCTGGGAGAGCGGCGCATCGTTGCTCACCCGGCGCGCCGCGATCGGCGCGGCGGGCTCGAGGCGGCGCGCTTGCACCAGGCCATCGTGCAGGCTCGAGGGCGTCACCGGCTTGTGCAGCACGCCGGCCAGCGGCAGACCGGCAGCGGCCCGCATCGCATCGTCGCGCGCGAACGCCGTCACGAGCAGGATGCAGGGGCGCAGCGGCGCGTGCTTCGCGAAGATGCGGCGCGCGCATTCGATGCCGTCCATGCCCGGCATCTTCCAGTCGATCAGCGACCAGGTGTAGGCGCTCGGGTCGGCGTCGATCATTGCCAGGGCCTGCTCGCCGCTGCCAGCGCGGTCGACGATGACGCCGAGGGATTCGAGCATGTCGCCGAGCACGTCGAGCGCGGCCGCGTTGTCGTCGACCAGCAGCGCGCGCCGGCCGCGCAGCTCGTTCGCCATCCAGGCGCGCGCCGGTGCGCGTGGCGCGCTGCGGCCGAAGCGGGCGGTGAAATGGAAGGTCGAGCCGACGCCCGGCTCGCTCTCGACCCACACCTTTCCGCCCATGCGCTCTATCAGTTGGCGGCTGATGACCAGGCCCAGGCCGGTGCCGCCGTAGCGGCGGGTGGTCGAGCTGTCGGCCTGGACGAAAGGCTGGAACAGGCGCGAGATTTCCTCTTCGCTCAGGCCGAGACCCGTGTCGCGCACCCAGCCGTGCAGCTCGATCGAGTCGGTCTGCAGGTCGATCACGTCCATGCCGACCGTGACCTCGCCGGTCTCGGTGAACTTGATCGCGTTGCTGCCCAGGTTGACGAGCACCTGGCGCAGCCGCGTCGGGTCGCCGATCAGGCGGCGCGGCAGGTCGGGCGCGGCGCTGAAGAGCAGCTCCAGGCCCTTCTCGTCGGCCTTCAGGCCGAGCAGGTCGGCCATCTCGCCGATGACCGATTCGAGCTCGAAGTCGATGCGCTCGAGCGCCATCTGGCCGGCTTCGATCTTCGAGACGTCGAGGATGTCGTTGAGGATCTGCAGCAGGTTGCGCGCCGAGCTGTGGGCCTTCTCGACGTAGTCGCGCTGCTTGTCGGGCAGGCCGTCTTCGAGCGCCAGGTGCGTCATGCCGATGATCGCGTTCATCGGCGTGCGCAGCTCGTGCGACATGTTGGCGAGAAAGCTCGATTTGGTCTGGCTCGCCGCCTCGGCCGCCTCGCGGGCTCGATCGGTCGCAGCCTGCAACTGCTTGCGTTCGGTGATGTCCTGGATGACGGCGCAGAACTCGGGCGTGCCAGCCCAGTCGAGCGCGATGACGCTGACCTCGGCGTCGAACTCGTCACCATCGAGGCGACGAAAGCGCCACTCGAAGGTTCGCACGCGCTGGCCGCTGCGCGTGTGCTGGCGCAGGTCTTCGATCGCCTGTTCGCGGCTCGGCCGGTCGTTCGTCTGGCGCTCGGGCGAGAGGCCCGGGAACCACGGGAAACGCCCGAGCAGCGTGTGCGGGTCGCTGGTGCCGAACAGCTTCAGCGTGGCCGGGTTGCAGTGAGTCACGCCGCGTTGCGGGTCGAAGAACAGGTAGCCCGTGGCCGCGTGCTCGAACACCGCGGCGAAACGCGCCTGGGTTTCGCGCCGCACCGTGATGTCGAGCCAGTAGCCGTTGTAGGTGGTGCTGCCGTCGGTCTCGAGCTTGGGCATGCTGTCGACCATGATCCATGATGCCGGCTCGCCTGCGGCTTCGTTCTCGACCCGGAACTCGTGCGGGCGCGTCGGCGGCCGGTCGCCGCTGCCGGCCAAGCGCCACGGCAGGCCCGGATCGCGCTCGAAGGCATCGGCCGAAACGCCGAACAAGCCTTCGATACCTCGGCCGATGAAGGCGAAGCGCGCCGGGCCCTTGGCCGGCTGGCTGTAGCGGAACACGGTGAGCGGCAGCGCCTGCGTCAGCTCGTAGGTGTCGCGGCGCGCCCGCAGCGCCGCGTCGAGCGATTGCACGCGCCGCCAGCTGAGCCAGATCAGCAGGCCGCCGAGGAGCCAGAGCGCTCCCCCGCCGGCCCAGGCGTTGCGGGTGATCTGGGCTTCTTCATCGAGCGGCTCCAGCACCCAGACCCTCAGCGGTGTCTCGCCGAGCGGCGAAGAGACGGTGACGTGACGCATGCCGCCCAACTGCGTGACGAGAAGGCTGCGGCTGCCGTTGGTGATGCGCTGTTGCGTCCAGGCCAACGGTTCGGGCACGCGCTGGTAGGTCGCCAACGACGCCTGTTCGGCCAGCGGCGGCAGCCCCGGCACGCGCTGCAACAGCATGCCCTCGCGATTGGCCAGCACGACCACGCCGCTGCTGTCGGTCACGAACACCCGCGCATCGCCGGCTTCGCCGATCAGGCGGTTCAGGGTCGCGGTGTCCTGCTTGATGACAGCCACCCCCACGGGTTTGCCATCGCGCGAGATCCGGCTCGCGAAGTAGAGGCCGGGCGTGCGGCTGGTCAGCCCGAGCAGGAACTGCATGGCCTGCCCGTTGGCGAGTGCCGCGCGGAAGTATTCGCGTGTGGGTCGGGTGACGCCGGTGTTGCCCACCAGGGTTCGTACACCGGCATCGGATGCGGCCAGGATGTTGCCGGAGCCGTCCAGCAGCATGACCAGCGGGAGGCCGAAATCGGCACCGAGGCGCTCGAGCAGTTGTTGGATGTCGGCGTTTCGTGTCGCCGGAACCGGCTTTTCGCGCCCGGCGACGAAATCGGGAACGTTCGGCCGATGCGACAGATCGACCGGCAGCGCGGCGAGTTGCCGCAGGTTGATCGCCAGCGTGTCCTTCACGCCGTTCAGGCGCAGGTTGGCGGTGGCCAGAGAGTGCTCGCGGTGGTCGAGCAGGCGGTCCTGCATCCACCACAGCACGATCGCGAAGATCGCCGCGCTCCAGGCGGCCGCGATGATCCATACGGCGCGACGCTGCTGGCGGGGCATGCCCAGGCTCGCATCGGCCTCGCTGTTTTTCGCCACCCGACTCCTTCGCGCTTGTGGGTTGCCGAACTCGGCAGCCCACGCAAACTCTGACTTCTACCAGAAATGCAGCGCGGGCGGTACGCTCAGACAGGGTGCGGCAGGTCGCGCACAGACAACACGCCGGTGATCGCGCGGATCGATTCGAGCACCTGTGGCGAGACGGGGCTGTCGACGTCGACCAGCGTGTAGGCCATGTCGCCGCGCGACTTGTTCACCATGTTGTGGATGTTCAGCCCGGCCGCGGCCATCGCAGTCGAAATCTGGCCGAGCATGTTCGGCACGTTGGCATTCGCGATCGCCACGCGGTGCGCCGATTCGCGCGCCATGCTGACGGCCGGGAAGTTGACAGCATTGGCGACGACGCCGTGCTCCAGGTAAGCGCGCAACTGGTCGACGACCATGACCGCGCAGTTCTCTTCGGCCTCGCCGGTCGAGGCGCCCAGGTGCGGCAGTGCGAGCACGCGGGCGTGCGCGTTCGCGGCGGGGCTGGGGAAGTCGCAGGCGTACCAGCCGAGCCGTTTCGCGTCGAGCGCGGCGAGCACCGCGGCCTCGTTCACCACACCTTCGCGCGAGAAGTTCAGCAGCACGGCGCCGGCATGCATCAGCGGCAGGTTGTCGGCGTTGACGAGGTCGCGGGTCGCGTCGATCAGCGGCACGTGCAGGCTCAAGAAATCGGCGTGCTTCAGCACGTCGGCCACGCTCGCCGCGCGCCTCACCTGCGCGGGCAGGCTCCAGGCCGCGTCGACCGTGATGTGCGGGTCGAAGCCGTGCACGTCCATGCCGAGCTTGATCGCCGCATCGGCGACCAGGCAGCCGACCTTGCCCAGGCCGACGATGCCCAGCGTGTGGCCCGCGAGCTCGAATCCGGCGAAGGCCTTCTTGCCTTCCTCGACCGCTTTCTCCATGTGCTTCGACGCCGCATCGAGCCCGGCGACGAAACGCAGTGCCGGTGCGAGGTTGCGCGCCGTCATCAACATCGCGGCGAGCACCAGTTCCTTCACGGCATTGGCGTTCGCACCGGGCGCGTTGAACACCGGCACACCGCGCGCGCTCATCTCGCCGACGGGGATGTTGTTGGTGCCGGCGCCGGCCCGCCCGATCGCGACCACGGTGGGCGGGATCGTGAGGGCATGCATGTCGGCGGATCGCACGAGCACGGCGTCGGGTGCGGTCAGATCCGGGCCAATCTTGTAGCGCTCGGCTGGCAGGCGCTTCAGCCCGTTCGCCGAGATCTGGTTCAACACCAGCACCTCGAAACGCGCGAAACCGCCGTTCGCGTTAGCCATGCGATGCCTCGAACTCTTTCATGTAGGCCACCAACGCCTGCACGCCCTCGATCGGCATCGCGTTGTAGATCGAGGCCCGCATGCCGCCAACGGCGCGGTGGCCCTTCAACTGCAACATGCCGCGCGCCTCGGCGCCCTTCAGGAAGGTCGCGTCCAGTGCTTCGTCATTCAGCTTGAACGGCACGTTCATCAGCGAGCGGTCTTCGCGCTGGATCGGGCTGTTGTAGAACGACGTCGCGTCGAGAAAGTCGTACAGCACCGCAGCCTTCTTGCGGTTGTGCGCCTCCATCGCGACGAGGCCGCCGCGCTGCTTGATCCAGTTGAACACCAGCCCGGCGACGTAGATCGCGTAGGTCGGTGGTGTGTTCAGCATCGAGTCGTTCGCGGCCTGCTCGGCGTAGTTGAAGGCCGAGGGCGTGATCGGCAGCGCGCCGCCGAGCAGGTCGTCGCGCACGACCACGATCGTGAGGCCCGCGGGCCCGATGTTCTTCTGCGCGCCGCCGTAGATGAGGCCGAACTTCGAGACGTCCATCGGCCGCGACATGATGTTGGACGACACGTCGGCGATCAGCGGTACCTCGCCGACATCGGGCACCGCGTGGTATTCGATGCCGCCGATGGTCTCGTTCGCGCAAATGTGCACGTAGGCGGCGTTGGGGTCGAGTTTCCAGGTTTCGCGCTTCGGGATGCGGTCGAACTTCGTGTCTTCGGAGCTCGCGACGACGTTGATCTTCGCGTACTTGCCCGCCTCCTTGATCGACTTCTTCGACCACTCGCCGGTGTTCACGTAGTCGGCGCTGGTGCGCCCTCGCAGCATGTTCATCGGCACGATCGCGTTCTCGCCGATCGCACCGCCCTGCATGAAGAGCACCTTGTAGTTCGAAGGGATCGCCAGCAGCTCGCTCAACAGCGCTTCGCACTCGGCGTGGATCGCGATGAACTCCTTGCCGCGGTGGCTCATCTCCATCACCGACATGCCCGAGCCGTGCCAGTCGAGCATCTCGTCGGCGGCCTGGCGCAACACGGATTCGGGCAGCGCGGCAGGGCCGGCGCTGAAGTTGAAAACTCGGGTCATGGGAGCAGGTCTCCGAAGGAGGCTTTGAAAATGGGGCTGGCAAGCTTAGCCGAAGGACGTTCACGTGCCCTGTTAGATTCTCCGGATGGCCGACATGACCTTCTTCTGGCACGACTACGAAACCTTCGGCCGCGTGCCGCGCCGTGATCGGCCGTCGCAGTTCGCCGGCGTGCGCACCGATGCCGAACTGAACGAGATCGGGCAGCCGTTGATGCAGTACTGCCAGCCCGCGCCCGATTTCCTGCCCGAGCCCGAGGCCTGCCTGCTGACCGGCATCACGCCGCAGCTGTGCCTCGAGCAAGGCGTGCCCGAGCATCGCTTTGCCGACGCGATCGAGCAGGCGCTCGCACAGCCCGGCACGGTCGGCGTCGGCTACAACTCGATCCGCTTCGACGACGAGGTGACGCGCCATCTGTTCTGGCGCAACCTGATCGACCCGTACGCGCGCGAGTGGCAGAACGACTGCGGCCGATGGGACCTGCTCGACGTCGTGCGCACGACCTGGGCGCTGCGCCCCGAGGGCATCGAATGGCCGCTGCACGACGACGGCAAGCCCTCGTTCAAGCTCGAACACCTGAGCGCCGCGAACAAGCTCGTGCATGCGGCTGCGCACGATGCGCTGTCCGATGTGCGCGCGACGATCGCGGTCGCGAAGCTGATCAAGACGCGCCAGCCGCGGCTGTGGGAGTTCTGCCTGAAGCTGCGCAGCAAGCACGAGGTCGTCAAGGAGATGGGCGTCGGCAAACCCTTCCTGCACATCTCCGGCATGTACGGCACGGAGCACGGTTGCATCGCACTGGTGTGGCCGATCGCGCCGCACCCGACGAACAAGAACGAGGTCATCGTCTGGGACTTGTCGGCCGACCCCACCGAGTTGTTCGCGCTGGGTGTCGACGAGATCCGCACGCGCATGTTCACGCGGGCAAACGAGTTGCCCGAAGGCGTGACGCGGCTCCCGATCAAGACCATCCACATCAACAAGTCGCCGATCGTGATCGGCAATCTGAAGACGCTCAGCGATGCGATGGCTGCGAAGTGGGGTCTCGACATGCCACAGGCGCTGCGCCACGCCGATGCGATCGCGCAGAAGGCGAACCTGCTCGCCGGCATGTGGCCCGCGATCTTCGAGCGGCCCGCGCGCGAGGGCGCCACGGATGTCGACGAAGACCTGTATGGCGGCTTCATCGGCACCGAGGATCGCCGCAGCCTGCAACACCTGCGCACGCTCGACGGCGCGCAGCTTGCAGCCAAGCGGCCGGCATTCACCGACGCGCGGCTCGACGAACTGTTCTTCCGCTACCGCGCCCGCAACTTCCCCGATTCGCTGAGCGCGGCCGAGCAGGCGCAGTGGCGCGAGCACTGCGCGCATCGGCTGCACGACGGCGCCGGCGGTGGCCTCACGCTGGAAGCCTTCTTCGAGCAGATCGACGCGCTCGGCGAACAGGGCGACGACGCAGACGAGCGCCGGCAGGACATCCTCGGTGCGCTGGTCGACTACGCGACGCAGATCGCGCCGGACCGCGACTGAACTCGCGCCCGGGTCAGTGCGAGGAGGCGGAGGCGGCTGCCGACGCCGGTTCCGCAGCCGCCGGCGCGGCCTTCTTCGGTCCTTCGATCGGCACGATCACGGGGTCGGGGTCGACCCAGGCAGAGTCAGCGGCCAGGTAGCGTTGCAGCAGCACGAAGAAGCGGTCGTAGAAGGGCGCCGAGGTGATGGTTTCGCTCGCGACCTTGACCATCGCGTCGTCGCTTGACGAGAAGGGCAGCGAGAGCGAGCCGATCGGCCCGACGCCAACGCTGGCCGAGTTGCTGCTCTTCTTCAGCGCATACCGATCTTGCAGTGCGTTGACGAAGGCGATCGACTTCTTGCCGCCGCGGCCATCGGGTGCGCAGGTCGCGCTGAACTCTATTTCCACATGCGTCTCGGGCTGGGGCTGGAAGTTCTTGCGGCCCTTCACGTGCTCGGCGTCGGCGGTCGTGATGACGAAGCCCTGGCTTAGCAGCGCGCGCCGCGCGGCCTCGCAGGTGAAGGCCGGCGCGGTCGCGAAGTTGCGCGAGTGGGTCGTGGTCGACCCGAAGGCCTCGGGCTCGATCTTGACCCGCGTGCCGCCGGTCGAGGCACAAGACGACAGCAGGGCGGCCACCGCCGCTGCGGCTGCCGACCACTGGAGCGCTCCCCGCATCAGGCGCCGACGGTCGAGGCGGCGTCGGTGAACTCCTCGATCTTGTCGAAATTCAGGTACTGGTAGACCTTGTCGCTCGCCGCCGTGAGCACGCCCATGTCGACCAGGTATTCCTCGCGCGTCGGGATGCGACCGAGCTTGGAGCAGATGGCCGCGAGCTCGGCCGAACCCAGGTAGACGTTGCTGTTCTTGCCCAGCCGGTTCGGGAAGTTGCGCGTGCTGGTGCTGAACACGGTCGCGCCTTCCTTGACCTGCGCCTGGTTGCCCATGCACAGGCTGCAGCCCGGCATTTCCATGCGCGCGCCGGCATTGCCGAGCACGCCGTAGTGGCCTTCGTCGCTGAGCTTCTTCGCGTCCATCTTGGTGGGCGGCGCGACCCACAGCTTCACCGGGATGTCGCGCTTGCCTTCGAGCAGTTTCGAGGCGGCGCGGAAGTGGCCGATGTTGGTCATGCACGAGCCGATGAAGACCTCGTCGATCTTCGCGCCGGCCACGTCGCTGAGTGTCTTCACGTCGTCCGGGTCGTTCGGGCAGGCAACGATCGGCTCCTCGATCTCGGCCAGGTCGATCTCGATCACCGCGGCGTATTCAGCATCGGCATCGCCCGCGAGCAGTTGCGGGTTCGCAAGCCAGGCTTCCTGCGCCGCGATGCGGCGTTGCAGCGAGCGCGCATCGGCATAGCCGTTCGCGATCATCCACTTCATCATCGTGATGTTGGAGGTGATGTACTCGGCAATCGGCGCGGGGTTGAGGTGCACGGTGCAGCCGGCGGCGCTGCGCTCGGCGGAGGCATCGCTCAGCTCGAACGCCTGTTCCACCTTCAGATCCGGCAGGCCCTCGATCTCGAGGATGCGGCCCGAGAAGATGTTCTTCTTGCCCTTCTTCTCGACCGTCAGCAGCCCGGCCTTGATCGCGTACAACGGGATCGCATTGACGAGGTCGCGCAACGTCACGCCACGCTTGGCCGCATCGGCCATCGTGCCCTTGAAGCGCACCAGCACGCTCTCTGGCATGTCGAGCGGCATCACGCCGGTGGCGGCCGCGAACGCGACCAGGCCCGAACCGGCCGGGAAGCTGATGCCGATCGGGAAGCGCGTGTGCGAATCGCCACCGGTGCCGACGGTGTCGGGCAGCAGCAGGCGGTTGAGCCAGCTGTGGATCACGCCGTCACCCGGGCGCAGCGAGATGCCGCCGCGGGTGCTGATGAAGTCGGGCAGCTCGTGGTGCATCTTCACGTCGACCGGCTTCGGGTAGGCCGCCGTGTGGCAGAACGACTGCATCACCAGGTCGGCGCTGAAGCCGAGGCAGGCCAGGTCTTTCAGCTCGTCGCGGGTCATCGGGCCGGTCGTGTCCTGCGAGCCGACGCTGGTCATGCGCGGTTCGCAGTAGGTGCCGGGGCGCACGCCCTGCTGTTCGCCGTCGATCACCGGCAGGCCGCAGGCCTTGCCGACCATCTTCTGGCCCAGGCTGAAGCCCTTCTTGGTGTCGACCGGGTTGGTCGGCAGGCGGAACAGGGTGCTGGTCGGCAGGCCCAGCGCTTCACGCGCCTTTGCGGTCAGGCCGCGGCCGATGATCAACGGGATGCGGCCGCCGGCGCGCACTTCGTCGAACAGCACGTCGCTCTTGACCGTGAACTCGGCGATGACCTTGCCGTCTTTCAGCGCCTTGCCTTCGTACGGGCGCAGCTCGACCACGTCGCCCATGTTCATCTGGCTCACGTCGAGCTCGATCGGCAGCGCGCCCGAGTCTTCCATCGTGTTGTAGAAGATCGGCGCGATCTTGGCGCCGAGGCACACACCGCCGAAGCGCTTGTTCGGCACGAACGGAATGTCTTCGCCGGTGAACCACAGCACCGAGTTGGTCGCGCTCTTGCGCGACGAACCGGTGCCGACCACGTCGCCAACATAGGCGACGAGGTTGCCGCGCGCGCGCAGTTCCTCGATGAACTTGACCGGGCCGCGCTTGCCCTCTTCTTCCGGGACGATGCCGGGGCGTGGGTTCTTGTGCATCGCGAGCGCGTGCATAGGGATGTCGGGGCGGCTCCACGCATCGGGGGCGGGGGAGAGGTCGTCGGTGTTGATCTCGCCGGCCACCTTGAAGATGCTGACGGTGATCGACTTCGGCACCTCGGGGCGCGAGGTGAACCATTCGGCGTCGGCCCAGCTCTGCAGCACGGCCGCAGCAAACTCGTTGCCCTTGTCCGCCTTCTCCTGCACGTCGTGGAACTGGTCGAACATCAGCAGGGTCTTCTTCAGCCCTTCGGCGGCCACCTTGCCGACGACCGAGTCGTCGAGCAGGTCGACCAGCGGGCTGATGTTGTAGCCGCCGAGCATCGTGCCGAGCAATTCGGTGGCGCGCTCGCGCGAGACCAGCGGCGTGCTCTCGGTACCGTGCGCAACGGCCGCGAGGTAGCTCGCCTTGACTTTCGCCGCGTCGTCGACGCCGGCCGGGACACGGTGCGTGATCAGCTCGACAAGGGTCGCTTCCTCACCGACCGGCGGCGCCTTCAGCAACTCGATCAACTCGCCGGTCTGCTTGGCCGACAGCGGCAGCGGTGGGATGCCGAGGGCGGCGCGTTCGGCGACGTGTTGGCGATAGGCTTGCAGCATGGAGAGCTCCTTGGGTGTGCGTTCGTGAGAGGGCGGGCGGGGAGGTCAGGCCGCTTTCGGCACGATGACCTTCAGGCCTTTGAAATAGTCGCGAAAGAAGCCGGCGTCGCGGGTGATCAGTGCGCTGCATTGAAGCAAGGCATGGGCCCCCACGATGAAGTCGGGCACGGTGCGTTGGCGCACGCCGCCCCGCTGGCGGTAGCGGCGCTGCATCTCGCCGGCACGCACGGCCGACTTCGATTCGACGGCGAGGTAGGAGATGCCCATGTCCTCGAGCACGCCGAGCGCCTCGGCGCCGTCGCGCAACGCGGTGGTGATCTCGGCGAGCACGACATCGCAGACAACGACCGGCCCGATCGAAAGCGAGTGCCGAACACTGGCCTCGGCACTGGCCGCGGCACCCTCGGCTCCGGAGAGCAGGTCGACGATGACCGATGAATCGATCGCGATCACGCGCGAGTTCCTGGATCAGACATCGAGCGGATCACCCGGCGCGCGCCCGCGGATCGCGCGCATCGCTTCGTCGGTCGACGCGAAGCCGTCGAGCTTGAAGCGGCCACGCGCTCGCGAGATCGCGTCGTCGACGTTCTTGCGCAGGATGATGCGGCTGCCGTCGAGTTCGACCTTCAGCTGCGTGCCCTTGGTCAGGCCGAGCGCATCGCGCACGGCCTTCGGTAGCGTGATCTGACCGCGTTCGGCGACAGTGGCTTCCATTCAAGGCTCCGGACTTCAAGTATGCATGAATTATACATACTCGAAGTGGCATACCTCGAGCACTGCCGGGGGGATGGCCCTACTTGGTCGGCAGTGCGGGGGCCATCGTCGCCATGGCCGGTGCGGCCGAGCCCGTGGCGGAGCCGGCGCTGGCGGCCGCCTTCGCAGCTTCGGTCAATTCACGCTGCTTCGGGCTGATGCAGTCGTCGACGACGCGGTGGCCGGTCTTCACGTTCAGCACCATCGATTTGCTCGAAACCTGCACCATCAGCATCTCGCCGCGCACGTCTTCGAGCCGGACTGCGCCGGTCGACGACAGCACCGGCTTCATCAGGTATTCGGCCTTGTCATGCTTCACGTCCACGTAGGACGGGAACTTCGGGCTGGCCACGATGTTGACCGTCTGCTTGAACTCGCACTCGTAGACGCCGTAGTAGACCCGCTCGGCAGCATCGATCTGCTCGGGGCCGGCGGGGGCCGGCGGGGGTGGTTCGGCGGCGACCTTGGCCGGCGCCTTTTTCGCGACCTTCGCCGCCGCCGGCTTTTTGGCTGGCGTGGCCTGCGCGAACGCGGCGGGCGCCGCGGCGGAAAGAACCAGGGCGGCAACAATCGCAAACGCCGAAGCCGAAGCCGAAGCCGGAATGTGGGTGGTCATGGGGTGGTTCGGGCTGATGAGGAGGCGTCATTGTGGAGGTCGTCGCCCGGCCGATCTTCCCGAATTGAAACAGAACTTTGCCAGCGGGCTATGTGCTGGCCGGCAGCGTGAAAAAGAAACGCTGGCGCACCTGAGCCGGCAGCGGCTGACCGGTGCGGTGCGCGCGCTCGAGCACCTGCCAGTAGTAGCGGTAGCTGGCGCGGTCGTGCAATGTCTTGCGGTGGCTGATCGGCGCCCACTCGGCATCTTGCGCGGCAGCAACGATCTCGATGGCTTGCTCGACCTCCGCCGCACTCGGCGCGAACGCCTCGACGATAGGCTCGATCTGGTTGGGGTGGATGCTCCACATGCGGGTGTACCCGAACTCGCGCGAGGCGCGGGTGGCCGCGGCCGCGATCGCTCCGGCGTCGTTGAACTCGGTGACCACGCAATGCGACGGCACCTTCGCCCGCCCGTGGCAGGCCGCGGCGATCTCGAGCTTGGCGCGCACGACCAGCGGGTGCGTGAACTGGCCATGCGCGCTCATGCCCGCCGCCGGAATCGCGCCGCGGTGCGCCGAGACGAAATCCATCAGCCCGAACGAGATCGATTCGATGCGCGGGTGCGCCGCGATCCGGTCGATCTCGCGCAGCGCGCCGTGGGTTTCGACCAGCGCGTGCACCGGGATCGGCTTGGCGAGACTGTGAACGCGGCTCTGGTGATCGATCTCGGCAATCGCGCGCTGCACCTCGTCGAAATCGCGCGGCTTCGGCAGCATGAGGTAGGCCAGGTGCGTGCCGGCCATTGCGACGAGCGCGGCCACGTCGTCGGCGAAGCTCGGGTGATCGACCGGGTGCACACGCGCGCCGACGCGGCCGAAGCGGTTCTCGGCCGACATCGCTAGCTCGGCCGCCATGCGCACGTGCTCGGCCTCGCCGCCGATCGGCGCGCCGTCTTCGCAGTCGAGGGTCACGTCGAAGACCGGTCCCATCTCGGCCTGCAGCGCCAGACTCTTGCGCATGCGCGCCTCGACGCCGCAGTAGTGATCGCAGACGGGCAGGGCAGGGGCCAGGTCGTCGCTCTCGAACAGGGCGTCGCGGGGATGGGTGGTCATCGGGGATGCGTAAGCGACGATGTGCGGTGCAGGCGCCTACCCTGCTTACAGCAAGTGCTTGACGCCGTCCTGCTCGCCTTGCAGTTCGGCCAGCGTGAGGTCGATGCGCTCTTGGCTGAACGCGTCGATCGGCAGCCCTTCGACGATCTTGTACTGGCCGTTCTCGGTCGTGACCGGGAAGCCGAACATCACATCCTTCGGAATGCCGTACTGGCCGTCCGACGGCACGCCCATCGTGACCCATTTGCCCTGCGTCCCCAGCGCCCAGTCGCGCATGTGGTCGATCGCCGCGTTCGCAGCGGATGCTGCCGACGATACGCCGCGCGCAGCGATGATCGCCGCGCCGCGCTTGCCGACCGTCGGCAGGAAAGTTTCGGCGTTCCAGACCTGGTCGTTGATCATGTCCTTGACGCTCGCGCCGCCGATGGTGGCGAAGCGGTAGTCGGCGTACATCGTGGGCGAGTGATTGCCCCACACGGCGAGCTTCTCGATGTCGGCAACCGCTTTGCCGGTCTTCGCGGCCACTTGGCTGAGCGCGCGGTTGTGGTCCAGGCGCAGCATTGCGGTGAAGTTCTCGCGCGGCAGGCTCGGTGCGCTCTTCATCGCGATGTAGGCGTTGGTGTTGGCCGGGTTGCCGACGACGAGCACCTTGACGTTGCGGCTCGCCACCTTGTCGAGCGCCTTGCCCTGCGCGGTGAAGATCTCGGCGTTCACGGCGAGCAGTTCGGCACGCTCCATGCCCGGTCCGCGCGGGCGCGAGCCGATCAGAAGCGCGTAGTCGGCGTCCTTGAATGCGGTCATCGGATCGCCATGCGCTTCGATGCCGGCCAACAGCGGGAACGCGCAGTCCTCGAGCTCCATGATCACGCCCTTGAGCGCTTGCTGCGGCTTCTCCATCGGCACCTCGAGCAGGCTCAGGATCACCGGCTGATCCTTGCCGAGCATCTCGCCCGAGGCGATGCGGAACAGGATGGCGTAGCCGATCTGGCCGGCGGCGCCGGTGACGGCGACGCGAACGGGTTTCTTGCTCATGCGAATTCTCCGGTGGGGATGGGGTTGAAAAGCTCGTCTGCGAGTTTAGGCCAGCCGCAGGGCCGGATGCGGGGTTTCCCTCGCTTCCCGTCTCGAACGATAGACGCTTCCGCGATCGACTCTTCTGTCTTTCATAAGACATCAGTCAGTGGTCGTATGCCAAATCGGCGCACTTTGTGCTGCAATCGCGGCATGCCAGTGAACTCACCGCCTGCCTCGATCGAGGCGCCCGCCGGCCCCGCGTTCAGCCCGCTTTACCAGCAGATCAAGGCGCTGATGACGAAGAGCCTGCAGCACGCCGAGTGGCGGCCGGGCGAGGCGATCCCGAGCGAAATCGAGCTTGCGGCGCGTTTCAAGGTCAGCCAGGGCACCGTGCGCAAGGCGATCGACGAACTCGCGTCTGAGAACCTGCTCGTGCGTCGGCAGGGCAAGGGTACTTTCGTTGCGACCCATGCCGAGGAGCAGGTGCAGTTTCGCTTCCTGCGCCTGATGCCCGACAGCGGCGAAGCTGGCGGCATGACGCGTCGCCTGATCGATTGCAAGCGCCAGCGCGCGCCGGCCGAAGTTGCGAGGTCGCTGCACCTCGGCGCGAGTGATCCGGCGATCCGCGTGCGGCGCGTGCTGTCGTTTCGCGAGAGGCCGGTCGTGCTCGACGACATCTGGCTTCCCTCGACGCTGTTCAAAGGGCTCACGGTCGAGCGGCTGTCGGCGCACCGCGGGCCGATGTACGGCCTGTTCGAGGCCGAATTCGGCGTGCGGATGATCCGCGCCGAAGAAAAGATCCGCGCGGTCGCGGCCGATGCGGCCGGTGCCGAGTTGCTCGCGCTCGAGGTCGGCGCGCCGTTGCTGAGCGTCGAGCGCCTGTCGATGACTTATGGCGACAAGCCGGTCGAACTGCGGCGCGGCCTTTACACCACTGCGTCACATCACTATCGAAATGATCTCAGTTGACCCGCCCGGCGCCCCGGACCGGATCATTTCGTATGCGGTGCCTGTGAACTGTGCTGCATTGCAATAAAATCTTGCGGTTGTGCGGGAGTTTCGACAGTTCTGAACAAGGTTGCTCATGGCAGAAATTGCAAAAAAACAAAGACCCGGCGGGAACATGAAACTGATCGACGCGCTCGGCTACCGCCTCCCGGTGGCGGGCATCGTGTCGATCCTGCATCGCGTCAGTGGTCTCGTGATGTTCGTCCTGCTCCCGTTCGTGATCTGGATGTTCGACACCAGCCTCACCTCCGAGATCACCTACAGCCAGTTCAGCTCGGTGTTCACCGGGGGCACGGGCTTCGTGCCGGGATGGTTCTACAAGCTCGTCGCGCTGGCGCTGATCTGGGCTTACCTGCACCACCTCATCGCCGGCCTGCGTCACCTCTGGATGGACGTCTCGCACCACGCCGTCAGCAAGGCGTTCGGCCGCACGTCGGCGATCTTCACGTTGGCTGTCAGCATCGTGCTGACGCTCGCGCTCGGCACGAAGCTGTTTTTCTTCTGAGGCACCGGCACATGGCACAGAGTTTCGGTTCGAAGCGCACGGTCGTCGGTGCGCACTACGGTCTGCGCGACTGGCTCTCGCAGCGCGTCACCGCTGCGCTGATGGCGCTGTTCACGCTCTCGGTCATCGTGCAAGTCTTGCTGCCCGGCGAGATGGGGTACGACAAGTGGGCCGGCATCTTCTCGCACCAGTGGATGAAGGTACTGACCTTCGTAGTGATCGTCGCCTTGTTGGTCCATGTGTGGGTCGGCGTGCGCGATGTGCTGATGGATTACGTGAAAGCGGTCGGTGCGCGCCTCGCGCTTCAGGTGTGCGCGATCGTCTGGCTGGTCGGCTGCGCCGGCTGGGCTATCCAGGTTCTTTGGAGACTTTGACCATGCAAGCGGGTATCCCTCAAATGTCGGCCGGCACGGCCTCGCTCTCCCGGCGCAAGTTCGACGTGGTCATCGTCGGCGCCGGCGGTTCGGGCATGCGCGCGTCGCTGCAACTCTCGCTCGCGGGCCTCAACGTCGCCGTGCTCTCCAAGGTGTTCCCGACCCGCTCGCACACGGTCGCTGCACAGGGCGGCATCGGCGCCTCGCTCGGCAACATGAGCGAGGACAACTGGCACTATCACTTCTACGACACCGTGAAGGGCTCCGACTGGCTCGGCGACCAGGACGCGATCGAGTTCATGTGCCGCGAAGCGCCGAAGGTCGTCTACGAACTCGAGCACTTCGGCATGCCATTCGACCGCAACCCCGACGGCACGATCTACCAGCGACCGTTCGGCGGCCACACGGCCAACTACGGCGAAAAGCCGGTGCAGCGCGCCTGCGCCGCCGCCGACCGCACCGGCCACGCGATGCTTCACACGCTCTACCAGCAGAACGTCAAGGCGCGCACGAACTTCTTCGTCGAGTGGATGGCGCTCGACCTGATCCGCGACGCCGAGGGCGACGTCGTCGGCGTGACCGCGCTCGAGATGGAAACCGGCGAGGTCTTCATCCTTGAGGCCAAGACCGTGCTGCTCGCGACCGGTGGCGCCGGGCGCATCTTTCAGGCCTCGACCAATGCCTTCATCAACACCGGTGATGGCCTCGGCATGGCTGCACGCGCCGGCCTGCCGCTGGAGGACATGGAGTTCTGGCAGTTCCACCCGACCGGCGTGGCGGGTGCCGGCGTGCTGCTGACCGAAGGCTGCCGCGGCGAAGGCGCGATCCTGCGCAACAGCGACGGCGAACGTTTCATGGAACGCTACGCACCGACGCTGAAGGATCTGGCCCCGCGCGATTTCGTCTCGCGCTGCATGGACCAGGAAATCAAGGAAGGTCGCGGCTGTGGTCCGAACAAGGACTACATCGTCCTCGACATGACCCACCTCGGGGCAGAGACGATCGCCAAGCGGCTGCCCAGCGTGCTCGAGATCGGCCACAACTTCGCGAACGTCGACATCACGAAGGAGCCGATTCCCGTCGTGCCGACCATCCATTACCAGATGGGTGGCGTGCCGACCAACATCCACGGGCAGGTGGTCGCTCCGAAGGACGGCAACCCGAACGCGGTGGTGAACGGCCTTTATGCCGTCGGCGAATGCTCATGTGTGAGCGTTCATGGCGCGAACCGCCTGGGAACCAATTCGCTGCTCGACCTGCTGGTTTTCGGCAAGGCGGCTGGCAACCACATCGTCGACAGTGGTTTGAGGGCCAAACTGCACAAGCCGCTGCCGGCCGATGCAGCGGACTTCACGCTCGTGCGCCTCGCGCGGCTCGACGGTTCGACCGGCGGCGAATATGCGCAGGATGTCGCCAACGACATCCGCGATTCGATGCAGCAACACGCCAGCGTCTTCCGCACCCAGGCGCTGATGGACAAGGGCGTCGGCGAGATCAAGGCGCTGGCAGAGCGGGTGAAGAAGATCCACCTGGCCGACAAGTCGAAGGTGTTCAACACCGCGCGCATCGAGGCGCTCGAGGTCGACAACCTGATCGAGGTCGCGCAAGCCACGATGATCTCCGCCGCCGCTCGCCACGAGAGCCGCGGCGCGCACACGGTCGACGACTACGCCGATACACCCGAGCATCCGAACGGGCGCAACGACGCGGTCTGGATGAAGCACACGCTCTGGTATTCGGAAGGCAATCGCCTCGACTACAAACCGGTGAACCTGAAGCCGTTGACGGTCGAATCCGTGCCGCCGAAGGTCCGTACGTTCTGATCGCAGAAAGAATCCCATGAAGCGCACGTTCCAGATCTACCGCTACGACCCCGACACCGATGCGAAGCCGCGCATGCAGACGATCGAGGTCGAACTCGACGGCCACGAGCGCATGCTGCTCGATGCGTTGAACAAGCTGAAGGCGGTCGACCCGTCGCTGAGCTTCCGCCGTTCGTGCCGCGAAGGCGTGTGCGGTTCTGATGCGATGAACATCAACGGCAAGAACGGTCTCGCGTGCCTGACCAACATGCGCACGCTTCCGGGCGTGATCGTGCTGAAGCCGCTGCCCGGCCTGCCGGTGATCCGCGACCTGATCGTCGACATGACGCAGTTCTTCAAGCAGTACAACTCGATCAAGCCTTATCTCGTCAATGACGAGACGCCGCCGGAGAAAGAGCGTCTGCAGTCGCCCGAAGAACGCGACGAACTGAACGGCCTGTACGAATGCATCCTGTGCGCGAGCTGCTCCACGAGCTGCCCGAGCTTCTGGTGGAACCCCGACAAGTTCGTCGGCCCGGCCGGCTTGCTGCAGGCCTACCGTTTCATCGCCGACAGCCGTGATCAGGACACCGCCGGCCGCCTCGATAACCTCGAAGACCCGTATCGGCTTTTCCGTTGCCATACGATCATGAATTGCGTCGATGTGTGCCCGAAGGGCCTGAACCCGACCAAGGCGATCGGCAAGATCAAGGAGTTGATGGTGCGCCGCGCCGTCTGACCATGGAATCGACCGCCCTGATCGACGAGCGTGCCTTGAGCAAACTGCGCTGGCGTTGCCGGCGAGGGCTGCTCGAGAACGACTTGTTCATCGAGCGGTTTTTCAAGCGCCACGCGGCGCAGTTGACCGAAGACCAGGCCCAAGGCTTGTTGAGCTTGATGGATCTGTCCGACAACGACCTGCTCGACCTCCTTCTGGCACGCCGGGAGCCTGTCGGGGAGTTGGAGCGAGACGACGTGATGCAGGTACTGCGCATGCTGCGCGTGCCGGCGTGACACAAGAATTGGCACACCCCTTTTTGGCACTTCAAGGAAAGCTCATGACTCCGTCCGACGTGAAAGCCACCCTGTCGTTCTCCGATGGCAGCCCGACCATGGATCTGCCGATCTACAAGGGCACGATCGGGCCCGATGTGATCGACATCCGCAAGCTCTACGCCCAGACCGGCAAGTTCACCTACGACCCGGGCTTTCTCTCGACGGCGTCGTGCAACTCGACCATCACCTACATCGACGGCGACAAGGGCGAGTTGCTGTATCGCGGCTACCCTATCGAGCAGCTTGCCGAGAACTGCGATTACCTCGAGACCTGTTACCTGCTCTTGAAGGGCGAGCTGCCCAACGAGTCGCAGAAGACCGACTTCACGAAGCTCGTCACGAACCACACGATGGTCAACGAGCAGATGCAGTTTTTCCTGCGCGGCTTCCGTCGCGATGCGCACCCGATGGCGATCATGACCGGCCTTGTCGGCGCGCTGTCGGCCTTCTATCACGACAGCACCGACGTGCACAACGCCGAGCACCGTGAGATCTCCGCGATTCGCCTGATCGCGAAGATGCCCACGCTGGTGGCAATGGCCTACAAATACACCATCGGTCAGCCGTACATCTACCCGAAGAACGACCTCTCGTACGCCGGCAACTTCATGCGCATGATGTTCGCCACCCCCTGCGAAGAGTACGAGCCCAACGAGGTGCTCGTGCGCGCGATGGACCGCATCTTCATCCTGCACGCCGACCACGAACAGAACGCGTCGACTTCGACGGTGCGCCTGTGCGGCTCGTCGGGCACCAACCCCTTCGCTGCGATCGCCGCGGGCGTGGCATGCCTTTGGGGGCCGGCCCACGGCGGTGCGAACGAAGCTGCGTTGAACATGCTGTACGACGTTCAGAAGGCCGGCGGCGTCGAGAAGATCGGCGACTTCATCAAGCAGGTCAAGGACAAGAACTCGAACGTCAAGCTGATGGGCTTCGGGCACCGCGTCTACAAGAACTACGACCCACGCGCGAAGCTGATGCGCGAGACCTGCCACGAGGTGCTCGATGCACTGGGCCTGCACAACGATCCGATCTTCAAGCTCGCCATGGCGCTCGAGAAGATCGCCCTCGAAGACGACTACTTCGTCTCGCGCAAGCTCTACCCGAACGTCGACTTCTACTCGGGCATCGTGCAGCGCGCCATCGGCATCCCGGTGCCGCTGTTCACGGCCGTGTTCGCGCTCGCCCGCACTGTCGGGTGGATCGCCCAACTGAACGAGATGATCGGCGACCCCGAGTACAAGATCGGCAGGCCACGCCAACTCTTCAGCGGCGCAACGGCGCGCAAGGTCGTGTCGCTGGCTCAGCGCGCCTGATCTCTTGGCACGCCCGACCGGGCGTGTGGTCCGGGCGGTCAAGTGGCCCATTTTCGGGGCCGGCGAATTGCGGGCCCGTGCGAGATGCTCGGTGATCGAGACGCGCCACTAACTGGGGCTGGCGCCATGTTCATCTAGGGCGTTGGTCGACGATCGAGACGTCGAATTTGCGTGCGCGCCGCGAGTCGGCTTTCGCGGGAAGAACTTTTCGATCGCCCCCGAGATGGGGGGTACTCCCAAACTCCCACGGAGTGTGAATTGATTCACACTTCGCAGCATTCAGTGCGGAGTTTTTTACGCCTACCCGGCAAACCGAAGGGAGTTCACCTTGTTTGGAAAATCTTGCCTTTCCCTGTTCCCGGCAACCTTGTTGCTGGCCACCGTTTTTGCCGCCGCTCCTGCCGGCGCGGCCCTGGTTGCTAACGGCGACTTCGAGACCGGTACCTTCAGCGGGTGGAGCCCGATCGGAAATGTCGTGCTCGATGGCTCAAGTGCCAATGCGTTCGTCATTTCGGACTCTCCCGTTCCGCAAGGTGGCAGCCTGTACGGTGCGTCGTTCGGGTCCATTGGCGCACTCGGTGGGATCACTCAGTCATTTGCGACCACGGCCGGCGTGACCTACACGGTAGATTTCTGGCTTCAGAATGAAGCCGATGCCTTGGGAGTCTATTTGCCCAACGAATTTCAGTTCACTTGGGGCGGCTCCGTGGTGGCGAGCCTGCAAGATTCGGCGCCGTTCGACTACCAACACTTCAGCTATGACCTGATCGCAACGTCGGCGATGACCTCGATCGGTTTCTCGTTTAGGAATGACCCGGCATTCTGGGACCTCGACAACGTCGCCGTGACGCCTGTTCCGGAGCCGCAGACCTGGGCACTGATGGGCCTCGGCTTCGCCGCTCTGGCCGCTTCACGCAAGCGTGCGTTGTCGCGTAGATAGCCTTCTTGCTGGCGATTGCGCAGCATTCCGATCGTGCGAGAGGCTACGACTCTCGAGCGACAGTAATCTTCGCCGCACGGGCGGCCACTGATGAGGATTGACGAGAACATGAATTTGCATCTCAGCAACATCGCAGTCGCAGTCGTCGTGACGACACTCGGCATGGCTGCCAGCCTGCAAGCATCCGCGCAAGCGGACATCCAGGCCGTCACGGGCAACACGGTAGCCAGCCCTCTTGCCCTTCGCGCGGGAGGCAACTCGCTGGTCAAGGTCGTAGTGATACTGAAGGGCGATCCGGTAGCCGTCGTACAGAAAGATCTGGGTCGCCAGCTCTCTCGCGGCGAGCGGGGTTCTGTCATTGCGCAGCGTCGGTCCGAACATCAAAGTGCGCGTTCCGAGATCGAGCGTCGCGGTGGCAGGGTACTCGCTCACTTCGAGAGTGCACTGAATGGCTTGAAGGTCGAAATTCCTGCCCGGGCAGTTGCAGGTCTTCGCTCTGTGCCCGGTGTGCTCGAAGTGAAGGCAGTGGGTACGTATCAACGTACCAATGCGGTCAGTGTCCCCTTGATCGGTGCGCCGCTCGCCTGGCAGCTTTCCGGTCAGTATCAGGGTCAGGGCGTCAAGATTGCGGTCATTGACAGCGGCATCGACTACACCCACGCAGACTTCGGCGGCCCAGGTACGGTTTCGGCGTACCAGGCTGCGTTTGCAAACAGCGCCGCGCCCGCAGACCCGGCGTTTTTCGGCCCAGGTGCCCCTAAGGTCAAGGGCGGTACGGACTTGGTCGGTGATGCCTACACCGGCAGCAACACGCCGGTTCCTGATTCGAATCCGCTCGATTGCCCGAGTACCAGTGGCAACGTGGGTCACGGTACCCATGTCGCCGGTACTGCCACCGGTCTGGGTGTCAAGGCGGACGGTACGACCTACACAGGCCCTTACAACGCTGCCGCATACACGCCAGGTGCTTTCAGCATTGGGCCTGGCGTGGCGCCGAAAGCAGATTTGTACTCAGTGCGCGTTTTCGGCTGCTCGGGCAATACCAATGTTGTGGCGGAAGCCATCGACTGGGCGGTTGCGAATGGCATGAACGTGATCAGCATGTCGCTCGGTTCCAATTTCGGCGTGACCGGCAACCAGGATTCGGGCAGTTTGGCCGAAGCCACGGCCGTGGCCAACGCGGTCGCTGCAGGCATCGTGGTCGTTGCTGCTTCCGGCAACGCTGGACAAACGCCCTACATCACCAGTGCGCCCGCAGTGTTTCCGGGTGCCATCTCGGTTGCCGCCACCGATGCCTTGGCAGGTGTGCCCACCGCTCGGCTGGCATTGACCGGAGGCTCCGCGATCAATGTTCAAAACAACAACGGCGCGAACTTCGCCACTGGCAGCAACTGGCCCATCGTCGTGCTGCGAAATCCCAACGGCACGGTCTCCCTCGGGTGCAATCCTGCTGAATACGACAAGACAAAGAACGGCGGTATCGACATCACCGGCAAACTGGTCGTCACGGTGCGCGGTACCTGCGCGCGTACTTTCCGGGCCGGCGCGGCACAACATTTCGGCGCCGCCGCGGCGGCGATGATCGATACGTCCGCCTCCGCGTTCCCTCCGTACGAGGGGCAGATCGCTGGAGGCGCGCCGACTCCTGCGGCTGGCAACATCTATGAGCCTGTGACGATCCCCTTCTTCGGCGCTCTGCAAAGCGACACGGCGACGCTGACAGGGCCAGTTGGCGGACCCGCACCGGCATCTGCCGTCGCCTCGAGCACTGGCGTCTCGCCCAACGCAGGATTCGAGAAGGTCGCAAGCTTCTCGTCTGCCGGCCCTCGAATCGGAGACAGCGTCCTGCGGCCTGGCGTAACCGCGCCGGGCGTCGGTACGGTCTCCGCGGCATCCGGCACAGGCAACGGCTTCCAAACCCTGTCTGGGACTTCAATGGCGACGCCGCATATCGCCGGGGTCGCGGCTTTGGCGAAGCAGGCTCACCCGACCTGGTCGGTCGCCGATCTGCGCGCTGCAATCGTGCAAACAGCAGCGCCGGCCATGCTGGGTGACTATTCGCCACGCAACGAAGGCGCCGGGTTGACCCAGGCGTTGTCGGCGGTCAATACGCTGGCGATCGTGCGTACGCCGGACGAAAGTCTGTCGTTCGGCTACGCCGACCTGCTCAACGATTTCACCGCCACCAAGCAGGTTACCGTCCACAACGGAGGTCCGAAGGCTGCACAGTTCCTTATTTCGGTGACGCAAAGTGTTGGCCCTACCGGAGTAACCGTGACGGCGCCTGCTTCGGTCGTCGTCCCTGCGAACGGCGATGCGCAGTTCCCCGTTACGTTGAGCGTGCCGGCGAACGCGGGGACGGGTGGGACGGCATTCCAGGACATCGGGGGCTATGTCCAACTCAAGCCTTCGACGTCGCGCGTGAACGGCAACGTCACTCTGTCGGTGCCCTACTACTTGGTGACGCATGGCCGATCCAATGTCACTGCGACCATGTCTGGCGGCACCGTTGACCTTGGCAATACCGGCAGTGCGTTGGCCTCCACCACACCTGGCTTCTGGACATGGGGCCTGTCCCAGCCCACGCCTCAAGGCATCGCGCAGGGCGATGTGCGCGCAGTGGGAGCCACAGTGTCGGGGACCAACGTGTTCTTCGCGCTCAACACCCACAACCGCATCTCCACCACGCTTGCTTTCCAGGAGATCGATGTCTGCATCGACACGAGCGGCGGCCCCGGCTTCACGCCAAACATGATCCTGATCGGTCTCAATCAGTCGGCGCTGAGTTCGACCGGATCGGCATCGACGTACTCGACAGCCGTGTTCCCCACGGATGCCAATTGCGCCATCAACGGGTCGGGAACGCTCCTGTTCAACATCACGCAGCCAACCGACAACTCGATCGTGCAGTTGGCCGTGCCGAGAGCGGGGACGACTGGCAGCAGCGGGCTGGGTCTGACGGCGGCGAACCCGCGTTTCAAATACCAGGTCGCGTACTACGGCCCTGATGGGTTCGGCGCCCTGATGCCCGGCATCGGATCGTTCAACGCGTTCACGCCGGCATTGTCGTTCTCCAACACCGGCCCGTTGGCAGCAAACGGGTCGCGCTCGGTCACTGTCGCCCAAACGCCGGGTGAGGCGGCGCTGTCGCCATATCTCGGTGTGATGGTGACCGCACCTGACAACGTCGCGGGCCAAAGCCAGGGTTTGCTGTTCAAATTGCCGTAGCGCGTTACGCTGACGCAAGAAGGCGCATTCAGCTCCCCAAAAAACGGCCCGGTGGTTTATTCCGCTGGGCCGTTTTTCATGGGGCTTGCGTGTTGATACCCAGGAATCGGCGGCCCGCACGCACGACCTGCCCCGTGGTTTACATGTGTTCGCTGCTCGCAACGCAGGACAGGAGTGTGCCGGCAATAGAATGATGCGTTATTTGCCTGCCGAGTTATCCGATGTCCAGGACCCTCTACGACAAGATCTGGGACGAGCATGTCGTCCACACCGAAGACGACGGCACGGCCGTGCTCTATATCGATCGCCATCTGGTGCATGAGGTCACCAGTCCGCAGGCCTTCGATGGTCTGGATCTGGCGCGGCGCAAGGTGTGGCGGGTGTCGGCGAACCTCGCGGTCAGCGATCACAATGTGCCCACCACCGATCGTTCGCACGGCATTGCCGACCCCATCTCCAAATTGCAGGTCGACACACTCGACGCGAACTGTGATCGGCTGGGCATCACCCAGTTCAAGATGGCCGATCGTCGCCAAGGCATCGTCCACGTGATCGGTCCGGAGCAGGGCGCCACATTGCCCGGCATGACCGTCGTCTGCGGCGACTCGCATACCTCCACGCACGGTGCGTTCGGTGCACTCGCCCACGGCATCGGCACCAGCGAGGTCGAACACGTGCTCGCCACGCAGACCCTGCTGGCGCGCAAGGCCAAGAACATGAAGGTAGTGGTCGAGGGCAAGGTTGGCGTCGGTGTCAGCGCCAAAGACCTCGTGCTCGCGATCATCGGCAAGATCGGCACGGCGGGTGGCACGGGCTACACGATCGAGTTCGCAGGCTCTGCGATCCGTGCGCTGACCATGGAAGGCCGCATGACCGTTTGCAACATGGCGATCGAGGCCGGCGCGCGCGCTGGTCTGATCGGTGTGGACGAGACGACGATCGCGTATGTCAAGGGCCGCCCCTACACGCCAGCCGGCGTCGAGTGGAACCAGGCGCTGAATTACTGGAGCACCTTGACTTCGGACCCGGGCGCGTACTTCGATGCGGTCGTCGAACTCGACGCATCGAAGATCCGCCCGCAGGTCACTTGGGGCACCTCGCCCGAGATGGTGCTGTCGATCGATGACCGCGTGCCCGACCCCGACCACGAGAAGGATGCCGGCAAGCGTGGCGCCATCGAGCGCGCGCTGCAGTACATGGCGCTGGCGCCCAACAAGTTGATCGCCGACATCCTGATCGACAAAGTGTTCATCGGCTCGTGCACGAACTCACGCATCGAGGATCTGCGCGAGGCGGCCAACGTCGTGCGCCACCTGCGCAAGCGGGTCGCGAAGAACGTCAAGCTCGCGATGGTCGTGCCGGGCTCGGGGCTCGTGAAAGAACAGGCCGAACGCGAGGGGCTCGACGTGATCTTCAGGAACGCCGGTTTCGAGTGGCGCGAGCCGGGGTGCTCGATGTGCCTGGCGATGAATGCCGATCGTCTCGAGCCCGGCGAGCGTTGCGCGTCGACCAGCAATCGAAACTTCGAAGGCCGCCAGGGTGCTGGGGGGCGCACGCATCTCGTGTCTCCGGCGATGGCCGCCGCGGCCGCGATCGAAGGTCACTTCGTCGACGTCAGTCGTCTGAACTGAGAGCGCGTCAATGACACCTTTTCGCATTCACACCGGTCTTGCCGCGCCGATGGACCGTGAGAACGTCGACACCGACGCGATCATCCCTAAGCAGTTTCTCAAGTCGATCAAGCGTTCGGGCTTCGGGCCGAACCTGTTCGACGAGTGGCGCTACCTCGATCATGGCGAACCCGGCCAGGATCCGGCCTCGCGCCGTCCGAACCCGGACTTCGTGCTGAACCAGCCGCGCTACAAAGGCGCCTCCGTACTGCTGGCCCGCAAGAACTTCGGCTGCGGCTCGTCGCGCGAGCATGCGCCGTGGGCGCTCGAGCAGTTCGGCTTTCGAGCGATCATCGCACCGAGCTACGCCGACATCTTCTTCAACAACTGCTTCAAGAACGGACTGTTGCCGATCGTGTTGCACGAGGATGCTGTTTCGCGGCTCTTCGACGAGGCCGCGGCCTTCGTCGGCTATCAACTGACGGTCGATCTCGAGCAGCAACTCGTCGTCAAACCAGATGGCGCGACGATTCCGTTCGAGGTGCAGCCGTTTCGCAAGTTTTGCCTGCTTGGCGGGTTCGACGACATCGGCCTGACCTTGCGCCACGCCGACAAGATCCGCGCTTTCGAGGCCGAACGGCTGCTGACCAAGCCGTGGCTCGCGCACACGATCTGAACCAACGCAGAACGGACACGACTTCGTGAAAATTGCAATCCTGCCGGGAGACGGCATCGGCACCGAGATCGTCGCGCAGGCCGTGCGCGTGCTGGGCGCTCTCGATCTGCGTTTTGAGACCGAGACCGCACTCGTGGGCGGCGCGGCGTACGAGGCGCACGGCCACCCGCTGCCCGAAGCGACGCTGAAGCTTGCGCAAGGCGCCGACGCCGTTTTGTTCGGCGCCGTCGGCGACTGGAAGTACGACAAACTCGAGCGTGCATTGCGCCCCGAGCAGGCGATCCTGGGCTTGCGCAAGCACCTCGGCCTGTTCGCGAACTTTCGTCCTGCGATCTGCTACGAGCAACTGACGCACGCCTCGAGCCTGAAGCCCGAACTCGTCGCCGGGCTCGACATCCTCATCATCCGTGAGCTTACCGGCGACATCTACTTCGGCCAGCCGCGTGGCCGCCGCGAGTCGCCAGACGGCGCGTTCAAGGGCGCCGAGGAGGCCTTCGACACCATGCGTTATTCGCGGCCCGAGATCGAACGCATCGCGCGCGTTGCGTTCCAGGCGGCGCGCAAGCGCAACAAGCGGCTCACGAGTGTCGACAAGGCCAACGTGCTCGAGACGTTCCAGTTCTGGAAAGACGTGGTCACCGAGGTGCACAAGGAGTATCCCGACGTCGCGCTCGACCACATGTACGTCGACAACGCGGCGATGCAGTTGGTCAAGGATCCGAAGAAGTTCGACGTGATCGTCACCGGCAACATGTTCGGCGACATCCTCTCCGACGAAGCCGCGATGCTGACCGGCTCGATCGGCATGCTGCCTTCGGCCTCGTTGAATTCAGAAGGCCGCGGACTGTATGAACCGAGTCACGGTAGCGCACCCGACATCGCCGGCAAGGATCTCGCGAATCCTTTGGCTACAATCTTGTCCGCCGCGATGATGCTCCGCTTCTCCCTGGACCAGCCCGCCGCCGCCGATCGGATCGATGCGGCAGTGCAGAGCGTGCTCGCTTCGGGTTTGCGCACGCCCGACATCTGGTGCGAAGGCACGACCAAGGTCGGTACGGTGGCGATGGGCAACGCGGTCGTCGCCGCGCTCGCGTCATCCACCCGCACATCGGCTATCAAAACCGCTATCACCAAGGGCTAGCAAGCTCCGGTTCGTGTCGCCCCATCCCCTGGCGAGCGAGCCGGGGGAGCAAAGAGGTTTCGATCAACTTTTTCACTGGGGCAATGACGATGACAGTACTCACGGGTTTGGTTGGATGGCGCGGCATGGTCGGTTCCGTGCTGATGGACCGCATGCAGTCCGAAGGCGACTTCGAGCACATCGAACCGGTGTTTTTCAGCACCAGCAACGCCGGCGGCGCCGCGCCGGCGATGGCGAAGAATGAGAAGAAGCTCTTCGACGCCTTCGACATCGACGCGTTGAAGCGCTGCGAGATCATCATCACCGCGCAGGGTGGCGAGTACACGACCAATGTCTATTCGCGCCTGCGCGCCGCCGGCTGGAAGGGCCACTGGATCGACGCGGCCAAGACACTTCGCATGAAGGATGATGCGGTCATCGTCCTCGACCCCGTCAACATGCCGGTGATCAAGGATGCACTGGCGAATGGCGGCCGAAACTGGATCGGCGGCAACTGCACCGTGAGTTGCATGTTGATGGGCGTGGGTGCGCTCTACAAGGCCGGTCTGGTCGAGTGGATGAACACGATGACCTACCAGGCGGCCTCGGGCGGCGGCGCGGCGCACATGCGCGAACTGCTGACGCAGTACGGCGCACTGAACGCGTCGGTGCGCCACCTGCTCGACGACCCGAAAAGCGCGATCCTCGAGATCGATCGTCAGCTCGCCGCGACACAGCGGGGCTTCACAGAGGCCGAAACCGCCAATTTCGGGGTGCCGCTGGGCGGCAGTCTGATCCCGTGGATCGACAAGGAGTTTGGCCACGGCGTGACGCTGGAGGAATGGAAGGGCGAGGTCGAGACGAACAAGATCCTCGGTCAGGGCGCCGCATTCGGTACGGCCTCGACGCCTGTCGATGGCTTCTGCGTCCGCGTCGGGGCGATGCGGTGCCATAGCCAGGCGCTGCTGTTCAAGCTGAAGCAGGATGTGCCGTTGGCCGACATCGAAGCCCTGATCGCGAACGACAACGCCTGGGCCAAGGTCGTGCCGAACACCAAAGAGGCGACCCTGAGCGAGCTGACGCCGGTGGCGGTGACCGGCACGATGACAATTCCGGTTGGGCGGCTGCGCAAGATGTCGATGGGGTCGCAGTACTTGGGCGCATTCACGATCGGCGACCAGCTGCTGTGGGGCGCAGCCGAGCCGCTGCGGCGCATGTTGCGGATCATCATCGAGGCTTGACAGACTCATGGGGTGCCAAAGTGTTGTCTCGCAGAGACAATTCTTGTGGGTCGCTGGCTGCACAAAACTGCTTTGAATGTCAGTAAATGCATTAGCTTGTCAGCGTATCTCACTGATGTTATTGTCATTTCCGCAATCTGACCGTGCAAGTTCAGGAGCGCGACAGAAATCGCGACAATGATGCGGTGGACATGGGCGGGTTGGCGAGAGGCCGGCCCGGTCTTATTGGGAGACGCCTTGAAAAGAAGCTCGACGTTTTCGGGGCGTTTCGCCCTGACCGGGGTGGCAGCGGCCGCATTGATTTTCGCCGCGCCCGCAGCCTGGTCGCTCGGCCTTGGCCGAATCCAGGTGCAATCTGCGCTCGGTGAATCGCTGCGAGCCGAGATCGATGTGACGAGCATGGCGCCCGAAGAGGCGTCTAACCTGCGGGTGCGCGTCGCCCCGCCGGAGTCGTACAAGGCGGCAGGGGTCGACTACAACGCCGTGTTGCCGAGCACGCAGGTCGAGATGATGCGCCGCGCCGATGGCCGTCCCTATCTGAAGCTCACCAGCGACCGCGGAGTTCAGGAGCCGTTCGTCGATGTGATCCTCGAGATCAATTGGTCGACCGGCCGGCTGGTGCGCGAATACACGATGCTCTTCGACCCGCCGGTGACCGCCCGCGCCCCCGCACCTGCACCCGCCGCGGCGACGCAGCCTTCGATGTCGGCTGCCCCTCCGGTGCCGCCGCCGCGTGCCGCGGCTGCGGGCCGCCCGGCGCCGGCCCCTGCGGTGACTCGCGCCGACGCCCCCGCCTTGCCGCCGCCAGCGCGGGAGCCGCGTCCACCCGCGAAGCCGGCGGTGGCATCGGCACCGACGGGGAAGGAAGAGTACAGGGTCCGGCAGGGCGATTCGCTGTCGAAGATCGCCGCGCGTACGCAACGTCCTGGCGTATCGCTCGACCAGATGCTGGTATCGCTGTACCGCGGCAACCCCCAGGCGTTCGTCGACAACAACATGAACCGCATGAAGGCGGGCGTGGTGCTGGAGGTGCCGAGCGCGGAAGCGGCAAATGGTGTTTCCGCCCCCGAGGCACGCCAGGTGATCCAGGCGCAGAGTGCCGACTTCGGCGCCTATCGCCAGCGCCTTGCGGGTGCGGTGCCGCTCGCGAAGCCCGCGGGCTCCGCGCGACAGGCCAGCGGCAGCGTGCAGGCTTCGGTCGACGACCGCAAGCAAGGCGCCGCCGCCGCGCCCGACAAGCTGACGCTGAGCAAAGGCGCAGCACCAGGCAAGTCGTCTTCGGCGGCCGAGGAGCAGATCTCCAAGGATCGCGCCAAGAAGGCCGACGATGTTCGCGTCGCGGAGTTGTCGAAGAACGTCGACGAGTTGAAGCGACTCTCCGGCGCGGCCGCAAGTGCCGCCGCACCGAAACCGGCCGCTGCGACCGCATCGGCACCAGCGATGGCGGCAAAGCCGGCCGTCGCGCCTGCGCCGGCCTCGGCCCCTAGCCCGGCGCCCGTTGTCGTCGCCGCGGCCCCAGCGCCTTCGGCAGCGCCTGCACCGGTGCCAGCAAGAGCCCCGGCGCCTGCGTCGGCAGCTGTGGTTGCGCCCGCGCCCGCGCCGGTCGCATCCGTTGCGGCAATGCCCGTGGCGCCGGCACCTGCGCCCGCAGTGACGGCCGCTGCGCCAGCGTCGGCACCCAATGTGTCGTTGCCAAGGCCTGCGGCAAGCGCTGTCGCGGTCGCGAAGCCGCCTGTCAAGGCGCCTGTCGAGGAGCCGAGCATGATCGGCTCCTTGCTCGACGACAACCCGTTGGCGCTGTGGCTGGGTGGTGGCGCGGTGGCGCTGCTCGCGGCCTTCGGCGTCTACAAGCTCAGCAAGCGTGCGAAGAAGGACAGTGGCGAGACCTCTTTCCTGGAAAGCCGCCTGCAGCCGGATTCGTTCTTCGGCGCCAGCGGCGGTCAGCGCATCGACACCCGCGACGCGGGCGGTAACTCGTCGTCGATGAGCTATTCGCTGAGTCAGCTCGATGCCATCGGCGATGTCGATCCGGTTGCCGAGGCCGACGTCTATCTCGCCTACGGGCGCGATCTTCAGGCCGAAGAGATTCTCAAGGAGGCGATGCGGAGCAGTCCGGATCGTATGGCGATCCGCACCAAGCTGCTCGAGGTGTACGCCAAACGCCGCGACACCAAGGGCTTCGAGCTGCTCGCGACCCAGCTGTTCGCACTGACCCGCGGCGAGGGTGAGGATTGGGCAAGGGCCCAGGAACTGGGCGTCCAGATCGACCCCGAGAACCCACTGTTCAGGCCGGGCGGCACACCCGCCGGTACGACGCAAGGCGCCAGTGGCGAGATCATCGAGCCGCTGGGCGCGAGCACGATGCCGCAATCCGTGTTGCCGTCGCCTTCCCAGTTCGGCAGCTCCGTCACCGGTGTGCCGCCGCTCGAAAGTGGCCGCATGGGCCTGGATCTCGACCTCGATCTCGGCGATCCCGAGCATGGGGTGCCGACCACGCCTTCGGCACTCGAGTCGACTCAAGCGCTGAAGCCGATGCCGCATCACGCGGACGACGAAGACACGATGTCGCTCGATTTCTCGATGCCTGAATTGCCCGCGCTGCAGCCGAAGGTGGCCCATGTGGCCGAGCCTTCGACCTTCGACCTTTCCGATATTTCACTCGACCTCGACACGCCTGCTCCCATGCCGGTGCCGGTCGTTGCGCATGCGTCGGCATCCGGCTCCGGGTTCGGCGACATCGATCTGCCTTCGCTCGATGCCGACGACCTCGACGACCCGCTCTCACGCAAGCTGGAACTGGCCGAGGAGTTTCGCCAGATCGGCGACACCGATGGTGCACGCGACCTGCTGCATGAAGTCGTCGCCAAGTCGAGCGGTGCGCTGAAGAGCCGAGCGCAGGGCATGCTGGCCGATCTCGGGTGACGCGCACGGCGACCGGAGCCCACTCGTGAGGGTGGTGCTCGGCGTCAGCTACCGCGGGCAGGGCTATCGGGGCTGGCAAAGCCAGGTCGGCGGCAACACGATTCAGGATCAGCTCGAACTCGCAATCGCCCGCTTCGCGGATGTACCGTTGCGCACGGTGTGCGCGGGCCGAACCGACGCCGGCGTGCACGCTCTGAACCAGGTCGTGCACCTCGACACCGAGGTGGTGCGAACCGAATCGTCCTGGGTGCGAGGAACCAACCGCTTTCTGCCGTCCGACATCGCGGTTCAGTGGTCCCGGCTGATGGAAGAGGAAGCCGGTGCCTTCCACGCACGCTACGGCGCGATCGGTCGACGCTATGTGTACGTGCTGCTTGAGTCGGTCGTGCGGCCGGCGGTCGAATCGGGTTCGGTCGGCTGGAGCTTTCGCCCGCTGGACGGCGATGCGATGCGTTCGGCCGCGCAGGGCCTGCTGGGCGAGCACGACTTCAGTGCCTTTCGCTCGTCCGAGTGCCAGTCGCCGACGCCGATCAAGACGATCCGGTCGATCCGGATCTCGCGGCGCGGCGCTTACTGGCGCTTCGAGTTCGATGCGAATGCCTTTCTGCACCACATGGTTCGCAATCTGATGGGCTCGCTGCTGGCGGTCGGCTCGGGTGCACGCAGCGAGGCTTGGCTGGTCGACGTATTGGCGGCTCGAGATCGCGCGTTGGCAGCGCCGACATTCCCGGCCGACGGCCTGTACTTTGTCGGCCCGTACTACGATCCGGCCCATGCGATCCCGCAGCACACCGCTGCAATGGACTGGCTGCCCTGATTCCCCTCCGACGATGACCCGACGCACCCGCATCAAGATTTGCGGCCTCACACGCGAGGTCGATGTCGACGCAGCCGTCGATGCGGGTGCGGACGCGATCGGCTTCGTGCTCTACGACAAGAGCCCGCGCCACGTCAGTCTTGCGCGCGCTACCGAACTCGCGCGGCGCCTGCCGCCGTTCGTGGCGCCGGTCGGACTGTTCGTCAACGCGAGCGGTGCCGAAATTGCCGCTGCCACCGCGGCGGTACCGCAACTGCTGCTGCAGTTCCACGGCGACGAAAGCCCGCAGGAGTGCGTGCGCGCCGGTCGCCCCTTCCTGCGGGCAGCACGCATCGCGCCGGGCTTCGATTTGTTAGACTTCGCCACCCGATTCGCACAGGCCCAAGCCATCCTGCTCGACGCACATGTCGACGGGTACGGCGGCGGTGGAAAGGTTTTCGATTGGTCGCTCATTCCCTCCGCCGTGCCCCTTCCAGTCGTTTTGTCTGGTGGGTTGCATGCCGGAAATGTGATCCAAGGCATACGAGCGCTGCGGCCCTGGGCCGTTGACGTGAGCTCCGGCGTGGAGCACGCAGAATCTCCCAAGAGAGGCATCAAGGATGCCGATGCGATCCGCCGGTTCTGCGATGCAGTGCGCGAGGCCGATGCCCGCTGCGATGCATCGGTTGCCTGACCCATCCTTTACCCATCATGTCGAACTACCAACAACCCGATGCCTCGGGCCATTTCGGCCCGTACGGCGGCAGTTTCGTCGCCGAGACGCTGGTGCATGCGCTCGATGAGCTGAAACGTGCGTATGCCGAAGTGCAGAGCGACGCGGCGTTCATCGAAGAATTCCGGTCCGAACTCAAGCACTTCGTCGGCCGCCCGAGCCCGATCTACCACGCGGCGCGCATGAGCCGGGAGCTCGGCGGCGCGCAGATCTTCCTGAAGCGCGAAGACCTGAACCACACCGGCGCGCACAAGGTCAACAACACGATCGGGCAGGCGATGCTCGCGCGCCGCATGGGCAAGCCACGCGTGATCGCCGAGACCGGCGCCGGCCAGCACGGCGTGGCCACGGCGACGATCTGCGCGCGCTACGGCCTCGAGTGCGTCGTCTACATGGGCAGCGAAGACGTGAAGCGACAGTCGCCGAACGTTTACCGCATGAATCTGCTCGGCGCGACAGTGGTGCCGGTCGAGAGCGGCTCGAAGACGCTGAAGGATGCGCTGAACGAAGCGCTGCGCGATTGGGTCACGAACGTCGAGAACACTTTCTACATCATCGGCACCGTGGCCGGCCCGCACCCCTATCCGACGATGGTGCGCGACTTCCAGCGCGTGATCGGCGACGAATGCCTGATGCAAATGCCCGAGATGATCGGCCGCCAGCCCGATGCGGTGATCGCCTGCGTCGGCGGTGGCAGCAACGCGATGGGCATCTTCTACCCGTACATCGACCATACCGGCACACGGCTGATCGGGGTCGAGGCGGCGGGGCAGGGCATCGCGACGGGCAAGCATGCCGCCTCGCTCAGCGCCGGCTCACCAGGTGTGCTGCACGGCAACAGAACCTATCTGCTCCAGGATGCCAACGGTCAGATCACCGAGACGCACTCGATATCCGCCGGGCTCGACTACCCGGGCGTCGGCCCCGAGCACGCCTACCTGAAAGACATCGGCCGCGCCGAGTACGTCGGCATCACCGACGCCGAAGCGCTCGAGGCGTTTCACCGCCTGTGCCGTACCGAAGGCATCATCCCGGCGCTCGAATCGGCCCACGCAGTTGCCTACGCGATGAAGCTCGCGCCGACGATGCGTGCCGACCAGCATCTGCTGGTGAACCTTTCCGGTCGCGGAGACAAGGACATCGGCACGATTGCCGACCTGTCGGGTGCCGACTTCTTCTGTCGCCCTTCGTGCCAAGGCCAGAGCGCCAAGGGTTCGGAAGCGATCGTCAAGGTGCCGAAATGAGCCGCATCAACGCCACCTTCGACGCGTTGCAGGCCACCGGTCGCAAGGCGTTGATCCCTTACGTGACCTCGGGCGACCCGTTCGCCGACGCCACTGTCGACATCATGCTGGCAATGGCCGCGGCCGGTGCCGACGTGATCGAGCTCGGCGTGCCTTTCTCCGATCCGATGGCCGACGGTCCGGTGATCCAGAAGGCCGGCGAACGCGCGCTGGCGCGCGGCATCGGCATGCCGCAGGTGCTCGACTTCGTGCGCGGCTTCCGCGTCCTGAACGACACCACGCCGGTCGTGCTGATGGGCTACGCCAACCCGATCGAGCGCTACGGCGTCGACCGCTTCGTGCTCGATGCGCGCGAGGCTGGTGTCGACGGCGTGCTGGTCGTCGACTATCCGCCGGAGGAGTGCGAGGCCTTCGCCGCGACCTTGCGCAGCAACGGCCTGGACCCGATCTTCCTGCTGGCGCCGACCTCGACCGAAGCGCGCATGGCGCATGTCGGCCGCATCGCCAGCGGCTACGTGTACTACGTCTCGTTGAAGGGCGTGACCGGCGCCGGCCACCTCGACACCGCAGCGGTCGCGGCGATGGTGCCGCGTATAAAGAAGCACGTGAAGCTGCCCGTGGGTGTCGGGTTCGGCATCCGCGATGCGAAGACCGCGCAAGCCGTGGCGGCCGTCTCGGACGCCGTCGTGATCGGGACGGCGCTGGTCCAATTGCTGGAAACCTGCACCCGCAGCAATGTGGCCGCGGCGGCGGGCGAGTTCATTGCCGGCATCCGTGCCGCGCTAGATTCCTGAAAGGTCGTCGTCCATGAGTTGGCTCGAGAAACTGCTGCCCCCGAAGATTCAGCCGAACGAACGCGGCGAACGCCGCACGGTGCCCGAAGGCCTGTGGATCAAATGTCCACAGTGCGAGACGGTGCTCTACAAGACCGACCTCGAGCAGAACATCAACGTCTGCCCGAAGTGCGGGCACCACCACCGCATCGGCGCGCGCGCCCGGCTCGATGCGTTTCTCGATGCCGAAGGCCGCTACGAGATCGGCCAGGAGGTGCTGCCGGTCGACGCGCTCAAGTTCAAGGACAGCAAGAAGTACACCGAGCGCCTGAAAGATGCACTCGAGCACACCGGCGAGACCGATGCGCTGGTCGTGATGGGCGGCGCGGTGATGAGCGTCCCGGTCGTCGCCGCATGCTTCGAGTTCGAGTTCATGGGCGGCTCGATGGGCTCGGTGGTCGGCGAGCGCTTCGTGCGCGGCGTCGATGCCGCGATCGAGCAGAAAACGCCGTTCGTGAGCTTCACCTCGACCGGCGGCGCGCGCATGCAAGAGGGGCTGCTGAGCCTGATGCAGATGGCCAAGACGAATTCGGCACTCACGCATTTGGCCAAGGCCCGCCTGCCCTACATCAGCGTGCTGACCGACCCGACCATGGGCGGTGTTTCGGCGAGCTTCGCCTTTGTCGGAGACGTGGTCATCGCCGAGCCGCAGGCGCTGATCGGCTTCGCCGGGCCGCGTGTGATCGAAAACACGGTGCGCGAGAAGCTGCCCGAAGGCTTTCAGCGCGCCGAGTTCTTGCTGCAGACCGGTGCCATCGACGCCATCGTCGACCGACGCGAGTTGCGCGCCCGCATCGCGCGTGCGATTTCGATGCTTCAGCGGCAGAGTGCGGATGCCGTGATCTGACGGGCGAGCCAAGCGCCGGTCGCTCGCAGCGACCTCTGCAAAGGCGGCTTCGGCCGCCTTTGTCGTTCCCCGGCCGCTTTACCATCGAGGTCATGACGCCGAATCCCGCCGACCTGCCCAAGACCCTCGCCGACTGGCTGGCGCGCGCCGAGCGCCTGCATCCCAAGGAAGTCGACATGACGTTGGAGCGCACGCGTCGCGTCAAGGATCGGCTCGGCCTGCAATTCGCCACGCCGATCATCGCCGTGGCCGGCACGAACGGCAAAGGCTCGACCTGCGCGATGCTCGAAGCCATCGCGTTGCAGGCCGGCTACCGTGTGGGGCTCTACTCGAAGCCGCATCTGGTGCACTTCGAGGAGCGTTGCCGCATCAACGGGCAGATGGTGAATGGCGATGCGTTGCTGCCTCACTTCCTGGCCGTGGAGCAGGCACGTGGCGACATCGGCTTGACCTATTTCGAGTTCACGCTCCTGGCGATCGCGCGGCTCCTCGCCGAGACGCCGCTCGATCTCGTGATCCTCGAGGTCGGCATGGGCGGCCGACTCGATGCGGTCAACGCATTCGACGCCGATTGCGCGGTCATCACCAGCATCGACATCGACCACGCCGAGTTTCTCGGCAACGACCGCGAGACGATCGCGATCGAGAAGGCCGGCATCATGCGGGCCGGCAAGCCGGTGATCGTCAGCGACCCGGTGCCGCCGCAAAGCCTGAGCGACGAGGCGGCGCGCGTGGGCGCCGATCTCTGGCGCCTCGGCCGCGACTTCAGCTTCGCCGGCGACAAGCAGCAGTGGAACTGGTCGGGTCGAACCCGGCGCTTCAACGCGCTGGCCTATCCGGCGCTGCGTGGTGCGAACCAACTGCTGAACGCCGCGGGTGTGCTCGCCGCGTTCGAGGCGCTGCGCATGCAGCTGCCGATCACAGCGCAGGCCGTGCGCCAGGGTTTCGCGACGGTGGAGTTGCCTGGGCGATTCCAGATCGTCGCCGGCCAGCCGACCCTCGTGCTGGACGTGGCCCACAACCCGCACGCCGTCGCCGCACTGGCGCAGAACCTCGACCAGATGGGGTTCTTCCCGCGCACGCATGCAGTGTTCGGCGTGATGGGCGACAAAGACGTAGCCGCGATCCTTTCGCGGATGGCGCCGCTCGTCGACAACTGGCATTTCAGCGACCTGCCCGTGCCTCGGGCCGCCCGCGCCGAGAGCTTGCGCGCAGTGCACGCTTCGCTGGAGCTCAAGGGGCCCGGAACGGTCGGGATCGCCTGCCATGCAAGCCCTGCGCTGGCACTGGACTCGGCCCTGGCCGCCGCAGACCCCGCTGATAGAATCGTGGTCTTCGGCTCGTTCCACACGGTCGGTGGCGTGATGAAGGACGGCCTGCCCCGCTTGAGTGGTCAACACGCGGCCTGAGAGCCGCTCGCAGGCTTGCAAAAGCCGTTGGGCCGCAGCAGCTTGGCACAGCCGCTGGTCGCACCGCAACTTCCCACCTCGCCCACCGGAACTCGCACTGCATGGGTCTGCTGTCCATCTTCAAACGCGCCGAGGGTACGCCTCGCAACGCCCCTTCGAACGAGACAGGCGATGCGGTGCAACGTGCCCGAACCCGCGCGCGCCAGCGCCTGATCGGGGCGGTGGTGCTGGTGATCATCGGCATCATCGGGTTCCCGCTCGTGTTCGAGACTCAGCCGCGACCGATCCCGGTCGACATCCCGATCGAAGTTCCGCGCAAGGACGGCGCCCCCGCACTGGTGATGCCACCGGCGCGAACCCCGCCACCGGCGTCGACCGCCTCGGCGGTGCCGACCGCGCCGGTCGCCGCGGCGCCGAACGATGTGATCACCGAATCCCGTGAAGAGGCCGGGCGCGAGGTGACCGGGGGATCGTCGAGCCCTGTGACCCCACCAACAGTCGCGACGCCGAAACCCGATCCCAAGACGGATGCGAAGCCGCAGGCGAAGCCCGATGCAAAACCCGAGCACAAACCGGCTGCTGCCGGTGCCGACGCAGCACGCGCGCAGGCGCTGCTCGAAGGCAAGCCGCCGACGGCCGCTGCCGAATCCGGGCGATTCATCGTGCAGGTCGGGGCGTTCGCGGATGCGGCCGCCGCGCACGAGACGCGGGTGAGAGTCGAGAAGCTCGGCATGAAGACCTACACCCAGGTGGCCAGCACATCGGCGGGCAACCGCATCCGCGTGCGCGTGGGCCCTTTCGGCAACCGCGCCGAGGCCGACAAGGCGATGGCCAAAGCCAAGGGCGCCGGTCTGAGCGCCGTCGTTCTCACGCTGTGAGGACGCGGCATGGCCATCGACCTCGGCTGGGTGGACATCGCGCTCGCCGCGTTTCTGTTGCTGTCGGTGCTGATCGGTCTGGCGCGCGGCTTCGTGTTCGAGCTGCTCTCGCTGGTGGGTTGGTTCGCGGCCTGGTTCGCCGGGCTGTGGCTGACGCCGATGTTCGTCGGCTACGTCCACATCGGCGAGCCGGGTTCGAGCTTGAACCATGGCGTGACCTTCGCCTGCGTGTTTCTGGTCGCGCTGGTGGTCTGGAGCCTGGCCGCGCGGCTCGTGAGAGCGATGATCCGAGCGACCCCGCTGAGCGCGTTCGACCGGCTGCTCGGCGCGGGCTTCGGCCTCGTGCGCGGGCTGGTCGTGCTGCTGGTCGTGGCGACGGTGGTCGGCGTCTCGCCCTGGAGCGGCTCGATCGCGTGGCAACGCTCGCAGGGCGTGGCCTGGCTGAACACGGTGCTGCACGAATTGCGGCCGCTGTTCATCAACGACACTTCTCCTCAACACCCGACGGCGTGACGAAACGCGCTTCGGGCTGAACTTCAAGGCAACCAAACATGTGCGGCATCGTCGGCGTCATCTCCAAGGGCGCGGTGAATCAGCTGATCTACGACGCGCTGCTGCTCCTGCAGCACCGCGGACAAGACGCCGCCGGCATTGTCACGATGCAAGGCACCAAGTGCTTCATGCACAAGGCGCGCGGCATGGTGCGCGACGTGTTCCGCACCCGCAACATGCGCGGGCTGCCGGGCACCGTGGGCCTCGGGCAGGTGCGATACCCGACGGCGGGCAACGCCTACAGCGAAGAAGAGGCGCAGCCGTTCTATGTGAACGCACCGTTCGGCATCGTGCTCGTGCACAACGGCAACCTGACGAACGCAATGGCGCTCAAGCAGGAGCTGGTCGACATCGACCGCCGACACATCAACACCACCAGCGACACCGAGGTGCTGATCAACGTGGTCGCGCACGAGTTGGCCCTGGCCACGCGCGACAAGCCGCTGACGCCCGATCTCGTCTTCGCCGCGGTGCATGCGGTTCACAAGCGGATCAAGGGCTCGTACGCCGTGGTGGCGTTGATCGCGGGCCACGGCTTGCTCGCGTTCCGCGACCCGTTCGGCATCCGGCCGCTGTGCGTCGGGGAGGGTACGGGGCCGGAGGGCCGCGAGGTGATGGTCGCGAGCGAGTCGGTCGCGATCGAGGGAACGGGTCACAAGGTGATTCGCGATGTCGCGCCCGGCGAGGCGCTGTTCATCGACCTCGAAGGCACGGTTCACGCGCGCCAGTGCGCCGACAACCCGAGCCTGAATCCGTGCATGTTCGAGTACGTGTACCTCGCACGGCCCGACTCGATCATGGACGGCATCTCGGTCTACCAGGCGCGTCTGAACATGGGCGAGACGCTCGCGCAGCGGCTGATCTCGACGATCCCGCCGAACGAGATCGACGTGGTGATCCCGATCCCCGAGTCGAGCCGGCCCTCGGCGATGCAGCTCGCGCAGCGCATCGGCAAGCCCTACCGCGAAGGCTTCGTGAAGAACCGCTATGTCGGTCGCACCTTCATCATGCCGGGTCAGGGTGCGCGCAAGAAGTCGGTGCGCCAAAAGCTCAACGCGATCGGCGTCGAGTTCAAGGGCCGCAACGTGCTCCTGGTCGACGATTCGATCGTGCGCGGCAACACCAGCAAGGAGATCGTGCAGATGGCCCGTGATGCCGGCGCGCGCAAGGTCTACATGGCTTCAGCGGCGCCGCCGGTGCGCTTTCCGAACGTGTACGGCATCGACATGCCGACGAGCGAAGAGCTGATCGCGCACGGCCGCACGATCGAGGAGATCCGCCAGTTCATTGGCGCCGATGCGCTGATCTATCAGGATGTCGATGCGATGAAGCGTGTCGTCGGCGCGCTGAATCCGTTGGTGCGCAGCTTCGAGGCCTCGTGCTTCGATGGGCACTACATCACCGGCGACGTGAGCGCCGCCGACTTCAGTGCGATGGCCGCCCAACGCAAGGCGCAGGGCGACGAAGAAGAGAGCGAGGATCGAACGCGCCTCGCATTGCAGAGCGGCGAGGTGGTATGACGACACGAAACACCGAAGGCGACGAGAACCGTCGCATCGCCCGTGCCGTACTGCCCGAGGGCTTGCGCCGCGAGACGCTCGCCGTGCGCACGGCCCTCGCGCCGAGCCAGCACGGCGAGAACTCCGAAGCGCTGTTTCTGACCAGCGCTTACGTGCAGCCCGATGCGGCGACGATGGCGCGGCGATTCGCCGACTCAGAAGACTTCACCTACTCGCGCACCAGCAACCCCACCGTGCGCAGCTTCGAGGCGCGTCTCGCGGCGATGGAGGGCACCGAGGCCGCGATCGCCACGAGCACCGGCATGAGCGCCATCCTGCTGCTCGGCATGGGGCTGTTGAAGGCCGGCGACCATGTGATCTGCTCGCGCTCGGTGTTCGGCTCGACGATCAACCTGTTCGCCAAGGAGTTCGCGAAGTTCGGCGTGCGCACGAGCTTCGTCTCACAGATCGATCTGGCCGAATGGCGTTCTGCACTTGATCCAGCCACGAAGCTGCTGTTTGCCGAGACACCGACCAATCCACTCACCGACGTCTGCGACATCGCGGCCTTGGCCGAGCTCGCGCACGGTGCCGGTGCACTGCTGGCGGTCGACAACACCTTCTGCTCGCCCGCGCTGCAACGCCCGATCGAACACGGTGCCGACATCGTGATGCACGCGGGAACCAAGTACCTCGACGGCCAGGGCAGGGTGATGGCCGGCGCGCTGGCCGGGCCCACGAAGCTGATCAAGGATGTGTTCGGCCCGGTCATGCGCACGACCGGCATGACACTCTCGCCGTTCAATGCGTGGGTGTTGCTGAAGGGCATGGAGACGCTCGATATCCGCATGCGCGCGCAAAGCGCCAACACCCTGCAGGTCGCGCAGTGGCTCGAGCAGCAGCCCGAGGTTGCGCGCGTCTGGTATCCCGGCCTGGCCTCGCATCCGCAGCACGCGCTGGCGATGCGCCAGCAGTCGGCGCTCGGTGGTGCCTTGCTGTCGTTCGACGTGCGCGGTGCAGCGCCCGAAGTTGCGCGAGCCAACGCGTTTCATGTGATCGACAGCACCCGCGTGCTCTCGATCGCGACCAACCTCGGCGACACGAAATCCATCATCACCCATCCGGCGACGACCTCGCACGGGCGCCTCAGCGAGGATCAACGCCGCGCCGCCGGCATCGGCCAGGGCCTGGTTCGCCTCGCCGTCGGCCTCGAACACCCGCTGGATGTCATCGACGATCTGCAGCGCGGCCTTGGCACCTTGAACGCATGACCACCAACCGTAAAGTCAGAACGCGCATCGCGCCATCGCCGACCGGTTTCCTGCACCTCGGCACGGCGCGGACCGCGCTGTACTCGTGGGCCTATGCGCGCCACTTCGGCGGAGAGTTCGTGCTGCGCATCGAAGACACCGACGTTGCGCGATCGACGCAGGATTCTGTCGACCAGATCCTCGCCTCGATGCACTGGCTGGGCCTGGATTACGACGAAGGGCCGGTCTACCAGATGCAGCGCCTCGACCGCTATCGCACGGTGATCGACCAGATGCTCGCGGCCGGCACGGCGTATCACTGCTACTGCACGCCCGAAGAACTCACGGCGATGCGAGACGCGCAGAAGGAGCGCGGCGAGAAGACGCACTACGACGGCCGCTGGCGGCCCGAGCCCGGCAAGACGCTGCCCCCTTTTCCAGACGGCGTTTCGCCGGTCGTGCGCTTTCGCAATCCGCCCGAGGGCGACGTGAGCTGGGACGACGTGGTCAAGGGCCGCATCACCATCAACAACCGCGAGATCGACGATCTGATCATCGTCCGCCCGGATGGCGTGCCCACGTACAACTTCTGCGTCGTCGTCGACGACTGGGACATGAACATCAGCCACGTCTTCCGTGGCGAGGAGCATGTCAACAACACGCCGTGGCAGATCAACATCTTCAACGCGCTCGGCGCTCCGCTGCCGCTCTTCGGCCACCTGCCGGTGATCCTCGGAGACGACGGGCAGAAGCTCTCGAAGCGGCGCGGTGCCGTCAGCGTCACCGCCTACGAAGAGAGCGGCTACCTGCCGGAGGCGATGTTGAACTACCTGGCACGCCTGGGCTGGAGTCACGGAGACGAAGAGCTTTTCAGCCGCGAGCAACTCGTTCAGTGGTTCGACGGCCAGCATCTCTCGAAAAGCCCGGCGCAATGGGACGCGGCCAAGCTCGCATGGGTCAACGCGCACTACATCAAGGTGACCGACGACGCGGAACTCGCGACCCTGGTGGTCGCGCAGTTCGGCCGACGCGGCGTCGCGGTGACGTCAAGCGAATCGCTCGTTCGGATGTGCGCGCTGTTCAAGGATCGTTGTGCGACGACCGTCGAACTCACCGATTGGCTCGCGATGTACTTCGCCGATGTGAGCCCTTCGGCGGAAGACCTCGCCGCGAACGTCACCGAGTCGGTCAAACCTGCGTTGGCGACCTTGCGTGGCAAGCTCGAAGCAGTTGACTGGAGCAAGCCGTCGATCGCCAACGCGATCAAGGAAACGCTCACGGTGCACGGCCTCAAAATGCCGCAACTCGCCCACGCCGTTCGCGTGCTGGTGTGCGGCCGGGCGCAGACGCCTTCGCTCGACGCGGTGCTCGAACTCTTCGCACGAGAAAAGGTGACCACCCGTTTGCAAGCGGCCTGAAAAGCTGGCTATAATCGTAGTCTCGCTTGATACTGCGATGGCTAAAAACCGGTTGGTTGGCCCACTGAAAAGTTGGCCGGACAAAAGGGGGTATAGCTCAGCTGGGAGAGCGCTTGCATGGCATGCAAGAGGTCAGCGGTTCGATCCCGCTTACCTCCACCATTGCCGGTTGAGCCCACCGCAGGATCGAGTCGCGAAGCTGCGTTAGACAGAGCGTGCTCGAAAGAGCAAGTTTGAAAGAACAAGTCCCCTTCGTCTAGAGGCCTAGGACACCACCCTTTCACGGTGATTACAGGGGTTCGAATCCCCTAGGGGACGCCAAGTTGTTGTGGCACTTGCGCAGCGCTCTTCTTGCCAAGAGAAGAGCGAAGCGGAAGCCGCATGGAGTGGTAGTTCAGTTGGTTAGAATACCGGCCTGTCACGCCGGGGGTCGCGGGTTCGAGTCCCGTCCACTCCGCCAA
>Ga0209583_10000004_pt1 | contig 75529 bp, 72 predicted proteins | sample Str014_FD_187201 | JGI IMG/M metagenome (GOLD analysis project Ga0209583, IMG submission 187201) | Freshwater sediment microbial communities in response to fracking from Pennsylvania, USA - Straight Creek_MetaG_SC_2014 (SPAdes) (version 2) | ecosystem: Environmental > Aquatic > Freshwater >... | reverse complement strand
AAGAACAGCATGAAGGTCACGAGGTTCACGCCGATCAGCACCAGCACACCGTAGAAGCAGCGACGCACGAGGTAGTTCAGCATCGCTCAGGCCTTCGCTTGCGCCGTGTGTGCGACCGCCACGTGCGCGGCCAGCGCCGTCGCGCGCTCACGAGCGCGGAACGCGCGGCGCGCGATCCACGCGAGCACCAGAGCGGCCAGTGCGATCAGCGCGAGCGGCCAGTAGCGCGGCTGGTTCCATTCGGCCTGCAGCCGCGTGCGCAGCGGCGCATCGACCTTGTAGTACAGCGCACGGTCGTTCGTGAACAGGCCGTATTTCGCATCGCCGACCCAGCGCTGGTAGGCGCCAGCCGAATAGGGAAAGTAGCCGAACGCCCAGGGCGAATCCTTGCGCAGCAGGTCGACCATTTCGTCGATCAGCTTCTGCTTGGCCGGTCCGTCGTCGAGCAGCGCGAGCTGCTTGTAGCGCTTGTCGTACTCGGGGTTGTCGTAGTTCGCGGTGTTCTCGCCCTCGAACTTCGCTTTCGAGTTCGGGCCGTAGAACAGGAACAGGAAGTTCTCGGCATCGGGATAGTCGGCGAACCAGCCCCACCAGAAGATCTGCTGCTTGCCCTTCAGCATCTTTTCCTGGAACTGGTTGTAGTCGGTCGCGCGGATCTCGAGCTGCACGTTGATCTTGGCGAACTGCTTGACCATCCAGTCGAGTTCGGCGCGGTATTCGGGCGTGGGCACGCGCTGGTAGTCGTAGTTCAGCACCAGCGGCTTGCCGGTCTTGGCGTCGCGGCCATCGGGGTAGCCGGCTTCGGCGAGCAGTTGCTTCGCCTCGTCGATCGAGCGGCGCACAGGCTTGCCGTTCACGAGCTTGTGTGTGATCGGGTTGATGTCGCCCGGCTGGCCATGGTGCGAGCCGAAGATGCCGCCCGGAATCGGACCCATCGCCACTTCGCCCGCCTTCTGCGTGAAGACGCGGCCGTAGCCTTCTTCCCAGTCGATCGCGATCGACAGCGCCTGGCGCAGCTTGCGGTTCTTCGCTTGCTGCTCGGGCGTGTCGCCCTTGCCGACGACGGGGTCGAGCCAGTTGAAGCCGAGGTACCAGTTCTGCGGCTCGATGCTTTTCGGGAAGCGCATGCCACGCTCCTCGAAGCGCTTCCTGACTTGATCCGAGTCGTTCGCATCGGCCAGGAAGTCAGGCCCCCAGTCGTTGCGCTCGATCTCGGGCACATCGAGAAACCCCTGCGTGAACTTCGAGCGCAGCGGCGTCTTGTCCTTCTCGGTGTTGAAGACCAGCTTGTCGATGAACGGCATGCGCTTGCCGCAGTCTTCGAGCAGCCCGAGTTCCTTGTCGCCCGGCATGCCCTCGCACGGATACGGCATGCCGTGGTAATTGGGATTGCGCACGAGCACGTGGCGGCGGTCGGCGTCGTATTCGACCGCCATGAACGGGCCGGTGCCGATCGGCCAGACCGACAGCGCCAGGCCGTTCTTCTTCATGCCGGGCTGGGCGTAGAACTTGTCGGCCTCCCAGGGCACGGGCGCGGTGAAGGTCAGCGTCATCCAGTACTTCCACTGGGGGTACTTGCCCTTGATGCGGATGCGGTAGGTGTACTTGTCCAGCACGGTCGCACCGACCAGCGGGTACTTGCGGAAATCGAGAAACGGCTTGTCCAGCGAGGCCGGGTCGAGCCCGTTGAGCAGTTTTTTGTCTTCGTCGCGGATGAGGGTGCCGTACTCCTTCAGACCGAGCACGTACTCCGAGAAGATGCCGTAGATCGGCGCCTCGATGCGCGGCGTGGCGTGGCGTTTGAGCGCGTAGACGAAGTCATCCGCGACGAGCTCGCGGGTGCCGCTCTTCGCGAAATCGAGCGGCGAGTGCTTGCCGCGCGTCTGCGCCTCGGTCATCGCGTGGTACAGGTACTCGCCCTTTTCGTCGGTCGCGAACGCCGGATGCGGCGCGTACAGCACGCCCTGCTTGATGTGCACGTCGTACCGGCTCTCGGCAACCAGTTCGCCGGGCGCGTCGACGGGCAAGGGCTTGCCATCCTTGTCGAAGTACTGCGGCACGGCAATCTCGGTCGCCGATTTGGGCACCAGTTCGTAGGGCCGCTTCAGGTAGTGGTACGCGTACGGCGGCTCGTAGACTCCGAACATGTACGGCACCTCGTTGAGCGAGTACGACGCGGTCGGGTCGAGGTAGCGCGGCGAACGCTCCTGGAACGCGATGAACAGCGTGTTGGTCGCCTCGCTGCCCTTCGGGTTGGGGCTGTTGTTGCAGGCACAGAGCAGCATGAGGATGCCCGCTGCGAGCAATGCCAACCACCCGCGCGCACGCCGACCCATCGCCTCGGGCGCAATCCGGTTCCCACCGCGCATGCCGTTCACCCCTTATTCGCAGACTCGACGCAGGCTTGCGCGCCGGACCCCCAAAAACAATCTGCCCGCGCCGAACGCCGGCTTGTGGCCGGGTCAGCGCGAGGCAGCGCCGGATTGTAAGGGGCGCCGATCAGCGGCCATGGTCATGGACGTGATCGTGGTGGTGGCCGCTTTCGTGTTGGTGATCCCAGCCGATCAGCACGTCGCGGCGCTGCACCAGCAGCGTCACCCGTGCACCGACCGGCATCGTCACCTTGGTCGGCACGTGGCCGAACGGCAGGCCGGTGAGGATCGGTGTCTTCGTCAGCGAACGCAGGTGCGCGACCACCGTCTTCAACGAGAAACCGCGGTCGTGCGGTGCCTTGCGCCAGGCGCTGAACTCGCCGAGAACGATCGCCTTTTGCGCATCGAGCACACCGGCCTGGTGCAATTGCAGCAGGTTGCGCTCGACGCGATACGGGTGCTCGTTCACGTCTTCGAGGAACAGCACGCCGCCCTTGATGCGCGGGAAGTACTTCGTGCCGAGCAGCGAGTTGACCATGCACAGGTTGCCGCCCCACAGCGTGCCGCGCGCTTCCAGACCGTCGAAGCCGGCTTCGGTGCGGAAGCCCACCGCTTCGAGGGCGCCGCTCATCGCCTCGAGAAAGCAATCGCGCGTGATCTCGTCGACGCCGCCCGCCTCGATGCTGCGGCCGAAATCATCGGCGGCGAGCGGCCCGGCCCAGGTCACCGCCTTGGCGCCGAACTTGGGTTGCGCGAGCAGGCCGAGCTGCAGGGTCGTCATGTCGCTGTGGCCGACCCAGCGCGTGCCGTGTTCGATGCTGCGCGCGATCAGATGCCAGTCGATGCGGTCGAGCAGGCGGGTCAGGCCGTAGCCACCGCGCGTTGCCATCGCCACGCTCGGCGCGGCCTTCGCGATGCGGTGCAGCGCGGCCAGGCGTGTGTCGTCGTCGCCGGCAAAGCGCTGGTGACGGGCGCGCGCCGATTCGTCGATCTGCACGTCGAAGCCGAGCGCCTTCAGCCGCTTCGCGGCGAGTGTCAACGGTGCCGCTTTGACAAGCACGCCGGCGGGGGAAAACAGGGTCAACGAACTCATCGGGGTGCTCATGGTGAAGGCGACAGCAACCCGATCTCGGTGGCCTCGCCGGCAGGGATTTCGGGTTCGTCTTGCGGCGTCGCGATGTCGTCGGCGCTCGCACGGCGCCGCCGATATTGCTCGCGCCGCTCGGCGAAGAATTCGCGCAGCACCGCGCCGCACTCGTCGGCCAGCACGCCACCTTCGAGTGCGGTGTGGTGGTTCAACTGTGCGTGCGCAAACAGATCGACCACCGAGCCCGCCGCGCCGGTCTTCGGGTCGCGCGCGCCGAACACGACGCGCTTGAAGCGCGCATGCATCAGCGCCATCGCGCACATCGCGCAGGGCTCGAGCGTCACGTACAGCTCGCATTCGGGCAGGCGGTAGTTCGACAGCAACTGCGCGGCATGGCGCAGCGCGACGATCTCGGCGTGCGCGGTCGGGTCATGCTCGGTGATCGGGCGGTTGTAGCCGGTCGCGATGACCTGACCGGCGCGCATGATCACCGCACCCACCGGCACTTCACCCACCAGCCACGCGTTGTGCGCCTGGTCGAGCGCGATGCGCATCGCGGCTTCATCGACGGCGGGGTTGACATCGCTCATGGCTTGTCGGCATCGTCGCGGCGCGCGGAAGCGGCCTGGCTCATGGCCTTGGCGACATCGTCGGCGACCTTGTTCTGCAGCTGGCGCGTCTGTTCGCGCACCGTGCCGCTGCCGGACAGTTGCGGCACTGGCGGCACGCCGGGCTCGGCAACTACCGCCGCGCCATGGCCGACCGCCCGCAACTGCTTGACGGCAACGAGGCCGACGATCGCGAGCGCGACCAACAACGAGACCACGCCGAACAGTGCCTTCATCCGCAACTCCGATCTCGCCACCCGAGCTGCCTGCCGCGGGGCTCGTGGCTGTGGGTCAGTAGTCGGCCGGCAGAGACCGCATTTTGCCCGTTCGGCCCGGAACCGCGAAGGCCGACGGTCGCTGCGTGATTGTCTGCATTGCCGGTCGATGCGGCAGTGGTTGTGAAAATGGTCGAGAACCGGGGAAAAGGGCTAGTCCGACGGGAAGCTTTCCCCGCGCAGGGCCATGTCCACGAGCAAGCGGGCCGGCGCAAAGCGCTCTCCGTGCGCGGCCGCCAGTTCACGGGATCGCGCGACGAATGCCGGCACGCCGCGCGCATTGATGAACTGCAGCGCACCGCCCTCGAAGGGCGCGAAACCCCAGCCGAAGATCGAGCCGATGTTGGCATCGGCCACCGATCGCAGCACGCCCTCCTGCAGGCAGCGTGCTGCCTCGTTCGCCTGCGCGAACATCATCCGGTCGATCAGTTCTTGCTGAGCCGGCTGCTGCGCGGCGAGCGGGAAGAGCCGGCCCAGTTCGGGCCACAGCGTCTTGCCGCCATCGGCCCAGTCGTAGAAACCGCCGCCAACTTTCTTGCCGACGCGGCCGATCTCGCACAGCTGGCGAAGCACGCTTTCGCCGGGATGCTCCTGGTACGGCTTACCCTCGGCGGCCAGATCCTTGCGGGTCTGGTCGGCCACGTGCACGCCCAGGCTCAGGCTCAGCTCGTCCTGCAGCGCCAGTGGCGGCATTGGCATGCCGGCTTGCAGTGCGGCCACCTCGATCGAGCGCGGGTGCACGCCCTCCTTCAGCAGCGCGATGCCTTCCATGACGTATGTCGCGAAGACGCGGCTGGTGTAGAAGCCGCGCGAGTCGTTGACCACGATCGGCGTCTTGCCGATCTGCAGCACGTAGTCGAAGCCGCGCGCCAGCGTTTCGTCGGAGGTATGCGCGCCGACGATGATCTCCACGAGCGGCATCTTGTCGACAGGCGAGAAGAAGTGCAGGCCGAGGAACTGCGCCGGGCGGCTCGATGCGCCGGCCAGGCCGGTGATCGGCAGGGTCGAGGTGTTCGAGGCGAACACGGTCTCGGCCCCGATCACGGCCTCGGCCCGCTGCGTTACCGCGGCCTTGACGCTGCGGTCTTCGAACACGGCCTCGACGACGAGGTCGCAGCCGGCCAGATCTTCATAGCGCGTCGTCGGCGTGATCAGCGCCAGCAGCGCCTCGCGTTTCTCGGCTGTGCTGCGGCCCTTCTTCACGGCCTTGTCGAGCAGGTCTTGCGAATAGCGCTTGCCCTTGTCGGCGGCGTCTTGCGTGCTGTCGAGCAGCACCACCTGCATGCCCGCCCTGGCCGAGACGTAGGCGATGCCCGCACCCATCATGCCGGCGCCGAGGATGCCGAGCTTGCGCACCTTGGCCGGCGGCGATGCGCCGGGCCGCGAGGCGCCCTTCTTGATGGCATTGAGCTGGTACCACAGCGTACCGATCATGTTCTTCGATTCGGGGCTCACGGCGCAGGCCGCGAAGTAGCGCGATTCGATCTCGAGCGCGCGGTCGATGTCGGTCAACCCGCCCTCGAACACGCTGGACATGATGTGCGTCAGCGCCGGGTAGTTGCCGAAGCTCTTGGCCGCCGCCACCGACGGCCCGATCGCCAGCAACTGCACCATCGCCGGCGAGCGCGAGTCGCCGCCGGGGTAGCGGAACTTGGGCGCGTCCCACGGCTGCACCGGCTTCGGGTTGGCCGCGATCCAGGCGCGGGCTTGTGCCAGCGCGTCGTCGGCATCGCTCGCCAGCGCATGGACCAAGCCGCTGGACAAGGCCTGGCTCGCCGTGATGTCGCTGCCCTCGGCCATCCATTGCAAGGCCTGCTGCATGCCCACCAGCCGCGGCAGGCGTTGCGTGCCGCCGCCGGCCGGCAGCAAGCCGAGCTTGACTTCGGGCAGGCCGAGCCGCGCCCGGCCATCGTCGATGACGACGCGCCAATGGCAGCCCATCGCCAGCTCGAGCCCGCCGCCCTTGCACTGGCCGTTGATCAGCGCGACGACCGGCTTGCCGCCCTTTTCGATGCGGCGAATGATGCGCTTGAACTGCATCGATTCATCGAAGGCCTGCTGAGCCGTTTCGATCGCGCGCAGGCGATCGATGTCGGCGCCGGCGAGAAAGTCTTTCTTGCCGGACCGAAGAATCAGGCCCTTGACCGTCGGATCGCGCTCGAGCAATTCCGCCAGAGCCTGCAGTGGCAGCGCCAGAGCCTCGTTCAGCACGTTCATCGACGACCCGGGCAGGTCCATCGTGGCGATGACGACGCCGTCGTCACCCTTGTCGAGTTGCAAGGCACTCATAACTGCCCCTCGTCCGACGGGTACGTCGGCCGATCCCCCGAGGGGATGCGGGCCGGCTTGGGAGCGGCCCGGCGCTCGGCCCGCGAAGTAGAGGTTGACACACGGTGTCTCATGCGCGGACTCTTTCGATGATGGTGGCGATGCCCATGCCGCCGCCGACGCACAAGGTGGCGCAGCCGGTGCTCAGGTCACGGCGCTCCAGTTCGTCGAGCAGCGTGCCCAAAATGATGCAGCCGGTGGCGCCGAGCGGGTGGCCCATGGCGATGGCGCCGCCGTTGACGTTGACGCGGTCCAGCGGCACGCCGAGGTCGCGCGCGGTTTTCATCGGCACCACGGCGAAGGCCTCGTTGATCTCCCAGAGGTCGATGTCGGCGGCCTGCATGCCGGCCTGCTTCAGCGCCTTCACGCAGGCCGGGGTCGGCCCGGTCAACATGATGGTGGGCTCGGAGCCGACCACCGCCGCCGCGCGGATGCGGGCGCGTGGTTTCAACCCTGCCGCCTGGCCACCGGCCCGGCTGCCGATCAGCATCAACGCCGCGCCGTCGACGATGCCCGAGGAGTTGCCCGCATGGTGCACGTGGGCGATCCGCTCGACCGTCGTGTACTTGCGCAGCGCGGTCGCGTCGAAACCCATCGCGCCCATCATCGCGAACGAAGGGTCGAGCTTGGCGAGTGTCTGCGGCGTGGTCTGTGGGCGGATGGTTTCGTCCTGCGCGAGCATCGGCAGGCCGGCGATGTCGTACACCGGCACGATCGAGCGCGCGAACAACCCCTGCTCGCGCGCGGCCGCGGCACGGCGGTGCGATTCGGCGGCGAAGGCGTCGACATCGTCGCGCCCCCAGCCTTCGAGCGTGGCGATCAGGTCGGCACTGATACCTTGCGGGATGAAGCCGAGCGACTGGTTGACGCGCGGGTCCATGAACCACGCGCCGCCATCGCTGCCCATCGGCCAGCGGCTCATCGATTCGACCCCGCCGGCCACCACCAGCCGCTCGAAGCCGCTCGCCACCTTGGCCGCGGCCAGGTTCACCGATTCCAGGCCCGATGCGCAGAAGCGCGACTGCGTCACGCCGCCGACGCTTTGCGCCCAGCCGGCATCGAGCACCGCCGTGCGCGCGATGTCGGAGCCCTGCTCGCCGACGGGGGTGACGCAGCCGAGCACCACGTCGTCGACAAGCCTGGTATCGAGTTGCTGGCGCGCCTGCAGTGCGTGCAGCAGCGTGCGCAACAGCCAGACCGGGCTGGCCTGGTGCAGGCCGCCGTCCTTCTTGCCCTTGCCGCGCGGCGTGCGGACATGGTCGAACACATAGGCGTCAAACATCCCGTCGTCTCCAGTGCTGACAATTGGAAATCACGAAGCCATCACATGAAGCGTGAGGCCAGCTCTTTCATGATCTCGTTGGTGCCGCCGTAGATGCGGGCGACGCGGGCGTCGGCATAGAGCTCGGCGATCGGGTACTCCATCATGTAGCCGTAGCCACCGAAGAGCTGCAGGCATTCGTCCATCACCTTGCAGGCGAGGTCGCTCGCCCAGGCCTTGGCGAGCGCGGCGCGGGCGGGGTCGAGCTGGCCCTTCAGATGCGCTTCCATGCAGGCGTCGACGAAGGCGCGCGCGGCGAGCACGTTGCTCTGCACCTCGGCCAGCTTGAAACGGGTGTTCTGGAAGTCCCAGATCGAGCGGCCGAAGGCCTTGCGTTCCTTGACGTACGCCAGCGTCTCGGTCAGCGCGCGCTCCATCGAGCCGCACGCGGTGACGGCGATGATCAGCCGCTCCTGCGGCAGCTCCTGCATCAGCTGCGCGAAGCCCTGGCCTTCTTCGCCCTGCTCGCCGCCGAGCAGGTTGGCCACCGGCACGCGCACCTCGTCGAAGAACAGCTCGGAGGTGTCTTGCGCCTTCATGCCGATCTTGTCGAGGTTGCGGCCGCGGCGGTAGCCATCGACCATCGTGCCGTCGGCGTTCTCGACCTCGACGACCAGCAGCGAGATGCCCTTCGCCGCCTGCGCGCTGTCGGTCTTGCAGACCACGATCACGAGGTTGGCGTTCTGGCCGTTGGTGATGAACACCTTCTGGCCGCTCAGCACGTAGTGGTCGCCGTCGCGGCGGGCCTGGGTGCGCACGCTTTGCAGGTCGCTGCCGGTGCCCGGCTCGGTCATCGCGATCGCGCCGATCAGCTCGCCCTTGGCCATGCGCGGCAGCCAGCGGTGCTTCTGCTCCTCGTTGCCGTGGTTGAGGATGTAGGGCGCGACGATGGCCGAATGCAAGCCGCCGCCGAAGCCGCTCAGGTTGGCTTTGGACTGCTCGATCAGGATCACCGCGTCGTGGCCGAAATCACCACCGGCGCCACCGTATTGTTCGGGCACGGCGCAGCACAACAGGCCTTGCGCGCCGGCCTCGAGCCAGGTGTCGCGGCCCATCATGCCGGCCGCGCGCCACTCGGCCGCGCGCGGCACCCAGCGCGCCTTGAAGAAGCGCGCAACCGAGTCCTGCAGGGCGCGGTGCTCGTCCGATATCCACACCGACGGAAACAGGGGCAAGGCCATCGGCTACTTCTCCTGGGCGGCCAGATGCTGGCGCACGGTCTTGTTGATCATGCGCAGCTCGGCCAGCGTGGCGTCGATGTGGGCGCGCTTCTGTTCGAGTTCGGCGATCGCCTGGTCGGTGCGCTCCAGCGTGAACTGCAGCTGCTTGGCCCGGCCCTCGCCGTGGCTGCCGTAGAGATCGAGGTACTTCTTGATCTCGGTGAGCGAGGAGCCGATCGCCTTGGCGCGCAGGATGATCTTCAGGCGCGCCCGGTCGCGCTGCGTGTAGACCCGCGCCCCGTTGACGCGGCGCGGCTGGAGCAGATCCTTGTCTTCGTAGAAGCGGATGGTGCGCAGCGAGATGCCGAACTCCTCGCAAAGCTCGGTGATGCCGAACAACTGATCGCTCGGTTCCGAGGCGCTCTCGTCGATCACTTCGCGAGCCTCGCTGCGGCGTTGCCTTTGAGCCAGTGCGGTGACCATGGCGGTCAAACGACGCGCTGCAGCTTCATCGCCACGCTCATGTCGCCGCTGACCTTGAACTTGCCCATCATGAAACCGTTGGTCGGACTGAGCTCGCCGCTGAGCAGGGCCTCGAGGTTGTCCTTCGTGATGGCCACCGTGCAGTCGGACTCGCGGTTCTCGTTGTCGACCGTGTTGGGCACCGACTTGCCGTCGATCACCACCACGCCGTCGGCACCGCAATCGAACTTCAGGATGGCATTGAGGCCGCTGCTGTCGCCGACCTTCGCGCGCAGTGCTTCGGTGATTGCTGGCATTTCCATTGGGAGAACTCCGAGGTTGGTTGGATTGGGAATGACGCGAGCTTAGAGACAGCAATGAGCAACATGCATCGTGGTATTCACCTATATGAAACTTGCATTACGTTAACGGAACATGATGGCCTGTTACGTTAGCAGGAGCGTGGTGCATGGGTCTTCAGCAATACCGGTCGGTGTTTCATCCCGACCTGTTCAAGGGCAAGCTGGTCTGGGTGACCGGCGGCGGCTCGGGCATCGGGCGTTGCGTCGCGCACGAGCTGGCAGCCCTGGGCGCGCAGGTGCTGCTGTCGGGCCGCAGCGCCGACAAGCTGGAGCGCGTGGCTGCCGAGATCACCGAAGACGGCGGCCGCTGCAGCTGGCGCGCGTTCGACATCCGCGACGAAGAAGCCGTGAAGGCCAACGTGGCCGCCGTGGTGGCGGATCACGGCAGCATCGCCGGCCTCGTCAACAACGCCGGCGGGCAGTTCCCGGCGCCGATGATGATGATCAGCAAGCGTGGCTTCGATGCGGTCGTTGCCAACAACCTGACGGGTGGCTTCCTGATGATGCGCGAGGTCTTCGTGCAGAGCATGCAGACGGGCGGCGGCGCCATCGTCAACATGACGGCGGACTTCCGCAACGGCATGCCCGGCATGGCGCACAGCGGCGCCGCACGCGCCGGCATGAGCAACCTGACCATGAGCGCGGCCTTCGAGTGGGCCCATGCCGGCGTGCGTGTCAACGCGGTGGCGCCGGGTTGGGTCGCGTCCAGCGGGATGGACAGCTACGGCGAGGCGATCAAGCCGATGATCCGCACGCTCAAGCAGCACGTGCCGCTGCGCCGGCTCGCGGTCGAGGCCGAAGTCGGCGCGGCGATCGTCTTCCTGCTCTCGCCCGCGGCGGCCTTCGTCACCGGCGTGACGCTGCAGATCGACGGCGGTGCATCGCTGGGCGGGCCGGTGTTCCCGAGCATCGACCACGAGGCGTCGAAACCGTATGACGGCTTCCACCGCGCCGTCACGCCCGAGGTCTTGAAATGAGCACCCTCGGCAGCCTGCTGAACCCCAAATCGACGGCCTTCCAGGCCAACGCGAATCGCATGGCAGAGCGCCTGGCCGAAGTGCGAACGCTCGAGGCCAAGGTGGTCGCCGAGTCGGCCAGCAAGCGCGACAAGTTCGAGCGGCAGGGGCAGTTGCTGCCGCGCGAACGCGTCTCGCGCCTGCTCGACCGCGGCAGCGGCTTCCTGGAACTCTCCACGCTGGCCGGGCTCGGCATGCACGACGACGACGGCAAGAAGGCCGTGCTCGGCGGCGGCTCGATCGTCGGTATCGGCATCGTCGCGGGCAAGCGGGTGCTGGTCTCGGCCAGCGACAGCGCGATCAAGGGCGGCACGGTCGCGCCGATGGGCCTGAAGAAAGCACTGCGCATGCAGGACATCGCCCGCGAGATGAAGCTGCCGCTCGTCTACCTGGTGCAGAGCGGCGGCGCGAACCTGATGTACCAGAGCGAGATGTTCGTCGAGGGCGGCCGCAGCTTCGCGAACCAGGCACGGCTGTCGGCCGCGGGCATTCCTCAGATCTCGGTCGTGCACGGCGCGTCGACCGCCGGTGGCGCCTACCTGCCGGGTTTGTCCGACTACGTGGTGCTGGTCAAGGGCAAGTCGAGCATCTACCTGGCCGGCCCGCCGCTGGTGAAGGCCGCGATCGGCGAAGACACCACCGAAGACGAGCTCGGCGGATCGGAACTGCACGCCAGCGTCACCGGCCTGGGCGAGTACCTGACCGACGACGACGCGCACGCCATCGCGTTGACGCGCGAGTTGATCGACAAGCTGCAGTGGGACACGGTGCCCACCCCCACGCCCTTTGCCGCACCGCTGTTCGATGCCGAGGAGTTGATGGGCGTGGTGCCGCAGGACGACCGCGAGCCCTACGACGCCCGCGAGGTCATCGCCCGCATCGTCGACGCCTCCGATTTCCTCGAGTTCAAGGCCGCCTATGCCGGCGAAACGCTGTGCGGCCATGCGCGCATCGAGGGCCACCTGGTCGGGATCATCGCCAACAACGGCCCGATCCAGCCGCAGGCCTCGACCAAGGTCGCGCAGTTCATCCAGCTCTGCGACCAGAGCGGCACACCGCTGGTCTTCCTGCAGAACACCACCGGCTACATGGTCGGCAAAAAGGCCGAGGCCGACGGCGCGATCAAGCACGGCTCGAAGATGATCCAGGCGGTCGCCAACGCACGGGTGCCCAAGTTCACGATCGTGCTCGGCGGCTCGTTCGGCGCCGGCAACTACGGCATGTGCGGCCGCGGCTTCGACCCGCGCTTCATCTTCAGCTGGCCGAGCGCGCGCACCGCGGTAATGGGTGGCGCGCAGGCGGCCAAGGTGATGGACATCATCAACCGCACCAAGCTCGAACGCATGGGCGCCGAAGTGAACGACGAAGCGCTGGCCTCGATGAGCGACCAGCTGCGCCAGCGCATCGACCGCGAATCGAGCGTGCTGTTCGGCACCGCCCGGCTGTGGGACGACGGCGTGATCGACCCGCGCGACACACGCCACATCCTCGGCCAATGCCTCGCGATGGCGCGCGAGGCCGATGCGCGCAGCCTCAGGCCCAACAGCTTCGGCGTGGCCCGCCTCTGACGATCCACCCCACACATCAGACCCAAGGAGAACAACGATGAAGTACACGCAAGAACACCAGGCCCTCTTCGACACGGTCACCAAGTTCGTCGAGAAGGAGCTGAACCCTCATGTGCAGGCCTGGGAGAAGGCCGAGCAGTTCCCGGCCCACGAGGTCTTCAAGAAGCTCGGCAACCTGGGGCTCTTGGGCCTCAAGTACCCCGAGGAGTTCGGCGGTGCGGGGCTCGACTTCAGCTACTCGGTCGTGATGGCCGAGGCGCTCGGTGCCTGCGACGTGGCCGGCGTGCCGATGGGCATCGGCGTGCACACCGACATGTGCACGCCGGCCCTCGCCCGCTTCGGCACCGACGAGCTGCGCCACGCCTACCTGGCCCCCGCGATCGCCGGCGACATGGTCGGCTGCCTGGGCGTGAGCGAGCCCGGCGGCGGCTCCGATGTGGCGGCCGTCAAGACCACCGCCCGCAGCGAAGGCGACGACTACGTCATCAACGGCTCGAAGATGTGGATCACCAACGGCATGCAGGCCGACTGGTGCTGCCTGCTCGCCAACACCAGCGAAGGCGCGGTACACAAGAACAAGAGCCTGATCGTCGTGCCGATGGACGCGCCCGGCATCACGCGCCAGAAGATCCACAAGATCGGCATGGACTCGTCCGACACCGCCCAGCTCTTCTTCGACAACGTTCGCGTGCCCAAGCGCAACCTGATCGGCCAGGAAGGCATGGGCTTCATGTTCCAGATGATGCAGTTCCAGGAAGAGCGGCTCTGGGGCGCGGCCTCGTCGCTGAAGAACCTCGACAACCTGATCGACAAGACCATCGCCTACACCCGCGAGCGCAAGACCTTCGGCAAGAGCATTCTCGACAACCAGGTCGTGCACTTCCGCCTGGCCGAGCTGCGCACCGAGGTCGAGTGCCTGCGCGCGCTGACCTACTCGGCCGTCGACCGCTATGTCGAAGGCAAGGACGTGATGAAGCTCGCCTCGATGGCCAAGCTCAAGTGCGGCCGCCTGATCCGCGAGGTGGCCGACACCTGCCTGCAGTACTGGGGCGGCATGGGCTTCACCAAAGACAACCCGATCAGCCAGGCCTACCGCGACGGCCGGCTGGTCTCGATCGGCGGCGGTGCCGACGAGATCATGCTCGGGATCATCTGCAAGCTCGAAGGCACGCTGCCCAAAGGTGGCCACTGAAATGAACAGCTTGCTGATTCGCCGCGAGGCCGGCGGCGTCATGCACATCGTGCTGAACCGCCCGGAAGCGCGCAACGCGTTGTCGATGGCGATGGTGGCCGAGTTGCGTGCCGCACTGGCCGAAGCCGAAGCGGCGGGCGACGTGCGCGTGATCGTGCTGCGCGGCAGCGGCGGCCACTTCTGCGCGGGCGGCGACCTGAAAGACATGGCGATGGCCCGCATGCGCCTGGCCGACGAAGGCCCGGCCGTGCTGCAGCAATTGAACGCGGCCTTCGGCCAGCTCTGCTGCGCGTTCGCCGAGACCGGCATCGCGACGCTCGCGGTGCTCGAGGGCACGGTGATGGGCGGCGGCTTCGGCCTGGCCTGCGTGGCCGACGTGGCGCTGGCGGTCGATGGCGTCAGCCTGCGCCTGCCCGAGACCTCGCTCGGCGTGGTGCCGGCGCAGATCGCGCCGTTCCTCGTCGAGCGGCTCGGCTACTCGCAGGCGCGGCGGCTGGCGGTCACCGGCGGGCGGCTCGACGGCGCACAGGCGCTGGCACTCGGCCTGGTGCACGAGCTGCACGCGGCCGATGCGATCGACGCGGCAGTGCAGCGCAACCTCGCCGCGATTCTTCAATGCGCGCCGCTAGCGGTGGCGGCCACCAAGCGGTTGATGGCCCGCGCGCTGCACCACAGCCCGGCCAGCCTGGTGGACGAAGCCGCCGCCGTCTTCACCGCCGCAGCACTCGGCGATGAGGGCATGGAAGGCATCGCGGCCTTCGTCGAGAAGCGCCGCGCGAAATGGGTACCTGCATGAGTTTTTCCAAGATCCTGATCGCCAACCGCGGCGAGATCGCCTGCCGCGTGATCCGCACGGCGCGGCGCCTCGGTTACCGAAGCGTGGCCGTGTACTCCGATGCCGATGCCGGCTCGCCCCATGTGCAGCAGGCCGACGAGGCCGTGCACATCGGTGCCTCGCCCGCGGCCGAGTCGTACCTGAACGCCACGGCCATCCTCGCCGCGGCCGAGGCTACCGGCGCCGATGCGATCCACCCGGGTTACGGCTTCCTCTCGGAGCGCGCCGACTTCGCGCAGGCATGCGTCGACGCCGGCATCGTCTTCATCGGGCCGCCGGCCACCAGCATCGAGGCGATGGGCGACAAGGCCCGCGCCAAGCGCCGCATGATCGCCGCCGGTGTGCCGTGCGTGCCCGGCTATCTGGGCGAGCAACAGGACGACGCCAACCTGCTGACCGAAGCCGCGCGGCTCGGCTACCCATTGCTCGTCAAGGCCGTGGCCGGCGGCGGCGGGCGCGGCATGCGGCTCGTGTACGAGGCTTCCGAGCTGACGCAGGCGCTGACGAGCGCGCGGCGCGAAGCGCAAAGCGCCTTCGGCGACGGCACGCTGATGCTCGAGCGGTTGATCCTGCAAGGCCGCCACATCGAGATCCAGGTGTTCGCCGATGCGCACGGCAACGCGGTGCACCTGGGCGAGCGCGACTGCACGGCCCAGCGCCGGCGCCAGAAGGTGATCGAGGAGGCACCGTCGCCGGTAGTCGGCGCCGCGATGCGCGAGGCCATGGGCCGCGACGCGGTGGCCGCCGCACTCGCCGTGGGCTACCGCGGCGCGGGCACGGTGGAGTTCATCGTCGATGCGGAGATGCGCCACTTCTTCCTTGAGATGAACACGCGGCTGCAGGTCGAGCACCCGGTCACCGAGATGATCACCGGGCTCGACCTGGTCGAGTGGCAACTGCGCGTGGCCGACGGCGAGCCGCTGCCGCTCGGCCAGGCGCAGATCCGCTTCGACGGCCACGCGATCGAGGCGCGGCTGTATGCCGAAGACCCCTACGACAAGTTCACGCCGCAGACCGGTCCGATCCTCGGCTGGGCACCCGAGCGTGCGGCCCCGGGTGTGCGCATCGACCACGGCATCGCCGAAGGCGGCGAGGTCTCGCCGTACTACGACGCGATGGTCGCGAAGCTGATCGTGCACGGCCGCGACCGCGCGGACGCGATCCGCCGGCTGGCCGCGGCGTTGGAGGATGTGCCGCTGCTGAGCCCCGTCAACAATGGCCGCTTCCTGCGCGACCTGGTCCAGCACCCCGAGTTCCGCGAGGCGCGGCTGCACACCAGCCGGCTCGACGAGTGGACGCTCGATCGCCCGCAGCCCACCGATGCCGACTGGCACATCGCCGCGGCGCTGCTCGCGCTGGGCGATGCGGCCGGGCAGTCGCCATCGAGGCCGCGTCCTGCCGGCGTGGCCGGGCACACGCTGAGCCTGCAGCACGGTGAAGAAAAGCGCAGCTGGCGCGTCTCGACCGAAGGCCGCAGCGTGCTGTTCGACGACGGCCACCGGGTCGAACTGCTCGGCGCGCGGCGCGTCTCGGTCGACGGCGTGCAGCGCAGGCTGTGCTGCCATCGCGACGGCGCACGCGTGCTGCTCGCCAGCGACGCAGCGGTGTTCGTGTTCGTCGAACCGTCGGCCTTCCCGGCCTCCGGCGGCCTGGCCGACCCGCTGCGCGCGCGCTCGCCGGTGGCCGGCCTCGTGGCCCAGGTGCTGGTCAAGGTCGGCGATGCGGTGGACGAGGGGCAGACGCTCCTCAGCGTCGAGGCGATGAAGATGGAGATGTGGCTGGTCGCCGGTGCGGCGGGCCGCGTCAAGGCCGTGCATGCGGCGTCGGGCGAAGCCGTCGCTGCGGGCGCGGTGCTCGTGGAACTGGAGCAATGACATGAACCGAGACAAAGCGATCCTCACCTGCGCCCTCACCGGCGTGCTGACCAACCCGAAGCAGCACCCGGTGCCGGTCACGCCGACCGAGATGGCAGCTGCCGCGCGCGACGCCGTCAACGCCGGCGCAGCGGCCGTGCACGTGCATCTGCGCATGCAGGACGAAGGTCTGGGCTACCTGCCGAGCTGGGACCCCGATGTCGCCGAAGACATCATCGGCGCCATCCGCACGGCCTGCCCCGGCGTCATCATCAACTTGACCACCGGCGTGATGGGCAGCGACATCGAAGGCCCGGCCGCCTGCATCCGCCGTGTCAAGCCCGAGATCGCCGCCTGCAATGCGGGCACGCTCAACTACCTCAAGCTCAAGGAGAACGGCACCTGGGCCTGGCCGCCGATGGTGTTCGACAACCCGGTCGACAAGGTGCAGCGCTTTCTCGACGTGATGGACGAATGCGGCGTGCACCCCGAATTCGAATGCTTCGACGTGGGCATTGTGCGTTCGGTGGGCATGTTCGTGAAGGCCGGCATGCACAAGCCGAGCATGGGCCGGCCCGAATACAACCTCGTGATGGGCGTTGCCTCCGGCATGCCCTGCGATGCCGCGCTGCTGAACCTCCTGCCCGGCTACATGGTCGACGATGCCGTCTGGCAGGCCACCTTGATCGGCCGCGCCGAGATCTGGCCCGTGCATCAGGCAACCGCCGACCTCGGCGGCATGTTGCGCACCGGTCTGGAAGACACCTTCTACCTGCCTGGTGGCGAGCGCGCCACCGGCAACGGGCCGCTGATCGAAGCGCTGGCGAACTGCGCGCGCAATGCCGGCCGCGCCATCGCCAGCCCCGCCGAGGCGAGACAGATGCTGGGCTTGCGGCCGTGAAAAACACGCCCGCGCCGGCATCCACACCAACCCCGCTCTGCCTGATCGAAACAGCCGCTCGCATCCCCGACGCGCCGGCGTATTTCGTGCGCGGCGAAACGGCCTGGGAAGCCACCTCCTGGCGCGAACTGTTGGGCGAGGTGCAGGCCGCCGCGCGCGCGCTGATCGCGCTCGGCGTGCGGCCGGGCCAAAACGTCTGCATTCTCGGTTTCAACCGGCCGGAGTGGCTGATCATGGACCACGCAGCCATGATGGTCGGCGCCACCGCCGCCGGCATCTACTGGACCAGCGCGCCACCCGAGGTCGCCTACATCCTCGAACACTCCAAGGCGGCCGTACTGCTCGTGGAAGACGCTGCCCAGCGCGCCAAGGTCGCCGCCTCCGGTGCGCTCGCGGTGGTGGCGATGCGCGGCCCCGCCCTGCAAGGCGCGATGGCCTGGGGCGAGTTTCTCGCGCTCGGTGCGGCGGAGCACCAGACTGAACTCGAGCGCCGCCTCGCAGCGATCCGACCGGACGACATCGGCGCGCTGATCTACACCTCGGGCACCACCGGCCACCCCAAGGCGGTGATGCTGAGCCACGGCAACCTGGCCTGGGCGGCGCAGGCCCTGAAGGATGCTTTCGCCGTCACCGAAAGCGACGGGCTGATCTCCTACCTGCCCATGGCCCACGTGGCCGAAAAGGTCGGCGCGATCCACAGCCCTTCGCGCACCGGCAACGCGATCTACTTCGCACGCAGCATGGAGGCGCTGCTCGATCACCTGAAGGAGGTGCGGCCGACGATCTTCTTCGGCGTGCCGCGTCTGTGGGAAAAGATGCAGTCGGCTCTGGCCGCCAGGCTCGCCGCAGCCACCGGCGTCAAGGGCGCGATGGCGCGGCGGGCGATGGGCGTGACACGGCGTTGGCACGAACGCCATCTCGCCGGCGAACCGACCGGCGCGCTGCTCGATCTGCAAATGGCGTTGGCACGCAAGCTGGTGCTGAGCAAGGTCCACCGCGCGCTGGGCATGGACCGCGCGCGCCTGCTGATCTCGGGGGCCGCACCGATCGCGCCCGAGAACCTGCGCTTCTTCCTCGGGCTCGATCTGCTGGTGCGCGAACTCTACGGCCAGACCGAGGTCGGCGGCCCGACCTCGCTGAGCCTGCCCGGCAGCACGCGCATCGGCGCCGTCGGCAAAGCTCTGCCGGGACTCGAGATGCGCATCGCCGACGACGGTGAACTCCTCGTGCGCAGCCCCGGTGTGTTCCGTGGCTATGCCGGCGAGCCCGACGCCACCGCCGAGGCGCTCGCCGATGGCTGGCTGCGCACCGGCGACCTCGGCCGAATCGACGCCGAGGGCTACCTCTTCATCACGGGCCGCAAGAAAGACCTGATCATCACCTCGGGCGGCAAGAACATCTCGCCGTCCAACCTCGAGGCCGAGTTGATGGGCACGGCGCTGATCGAGCACGCCGTGGTGGTCGGCGATGGCCGGCACTACCTCGTCGCGCTGCTGACGCTCAAGCCCGGGGCCGCGGCGAGCTTCGAGAACGAGGCCGCGCTGCACGCCGCCGTGCAGGCCGAGATCGACACCGTCAACAGCCGCCAGGCCCGCGTGGCGACGCTGCGCAAGTTCGCGATCATCGAGGGCAGCTTCAGCATCGACGACGGCGAGCTGACAGCCACGATGAAGCTGCGCCGCCGCGTCGTCGTCGAGAAACATCGCAAGCGGGTCGAGGCGCTGTACGGCGCCGACACGCGCACCACCGGCGAGGAATCGATCGGCGCCTGAGGCCGCCAGCGGCAGGCGCCGCTGGCCCTCAGGGCGCCTCGGCGAGCAACGCCCGGGCGCGGATCAGCGCGGTGCCGCTGTACTGCCGCGCGATCTCGGCTTCCCGGGCTTGTTGACGCTGCAGGGTCGAGAGTTGCGGATCGGCCGCGATGGCCGCCAGGCGCTCGCGTACCGACGCCAGTTGCTGCGCCCAGGCCGCTCGAGCCGCATCCTCGGCACGCAAGCGCTCGGCGGCTTCGGCGCCGAAGGCCGCCACGCGCTGTGCATCGCGTGCGGTCAGCTGTTCGGTCGTCAGGCCCGATGCCGCGGGCGCCAGCAGCGTTTCGCGCAGGGCCTCGGCCGCTGATGAATCGCCCGGTGCGGCAGGCGCGCCCGCGAGTTGACGACGCGCGATGAACGCTTCGTCGGCGCGGTCTTCGTCGGCGAAGAAGGCGTGCGCCCAGGCCGGCCCGAGCGCGTTGCGCCGCAGCATGCCCAACTGCGCCGAGGCCTGCTGCCAGGCCTGCGCATCGGCAGGGTCGCGCCGAACTTCGGTGGCCGAGCGCAGCGCGGTCAAGTAGCGATCCCAGATGTCGAGAACCTGCCCCACCGCGGCCTCGCCGAGGCTCGCCCGCACCTGCTGGCCGATCCACGGCCGCAGGTCGGCAACACTGACCTCGCCCAACCCCGCAAGCAGGTAATCGAAGCGCAGGCGCAGCGAACGCGAGGGCTGCAGTCGGCCGTCGACCCACCTGCCCCAATCGCCGTCCATCTGCGTGCCGCGCAGCGAGCCATGCTGCAGCAGTCGGGCGACGCGAGCCGTGGCCTCTGCAACGCTTGCTTCTGCGCCGGCCATGTCGGGCCGCAGCGAATCGGCCGACGCTGCCGGCAGCGCCGTCGGCCTGGCCAGCGGGGCAGACGCCACCGGCTGCTGCGACGTTGCCAAGGGCCGTTCAATCGCCAGCCATCCTGCCGCCACCGCGAGCGCAACGGCACTCAGGACAATCGCCCGGCGCCTGGCCGGCGTGTGGCGAAACAGGCCTCGCATCAGCGCCCGCTGAGCTTGAGCCAGTTGGTCTGGCTGCGATAGAAGGCCACCGGGTCGGGCGACAGCCAACTGCGCAGGCCGAAGGCCTGGTTGATCTCGTCGAGGTGGTTCCAGAAGTAGTCGTCCCTGATCACCTCGCCCCAGTGGGTCGAGCACCGCCCCACGATGCCGTCGTTGGCTTCGCCCACCAGCGTCAGGCTGGCCAGCAGCATCAGCGAGTCGGAGATGTCCAGGGGGTTGGTGACGACGCCTGTTCCACCGGCGGACCGATAGGTGATCCCGTCGACCGCTGCCGGACCGCTGCCGCAGACGCTGGTCGGCGCACCCTTCGGGAACCGCTTGTTGAACGCGAGCGCGCCGGGGGTGTTCACGGCGGTCACGGCGGTTGCGGCATCCTGCGGGTTGCTGGGCGAGCCGGAAAGCACGGCGATCAAGGTGCCCAGGCCGTTGATCAGCCCCTGCGCGAGCGGCCCCAGCACCGGCAGCGAGATGGCGGTGGTCACGAAGTCGGCAAACTTGGTGCCGGTGTGCGGGGTGCCCACCGTGGTCACCGATGCCACGAGTTCAGGAGCCACTTCGGCCACGTAGCGCGCGGTGGTGCCGCCCTGGCTGTGGCCGATGAGGTTGAATTTTTGGTAACCATACGCGGCCTTCAGCTGGCGCAACTTCGCGAGCAGTTGTTCGCCTCGTTCCACGTTGGTGGCGACTTGCGAGAGGCCCGGCGTATAGACCGTTGCCCCGCCCTCGCGCAGCGCCTTCGGCACGCCGTAGAAGTAGTCCACCACAGCGATGTTGTCGAAGCCCAGGAAACCGTGGATCAGGACAACGGGGTACTTCGTCTCGGTATAGCCGGCGCCTGCGGTCGCGGCGCGAGCCGGCTCCAGGTTGCTCAGGGCCAGCACGGCTGCGACGCACAGCAGTCGGAGGTTCGGCAGCAAGATCGGGCGCGTGTGTGGCGACATGTCGATGGTTCCTCGGTGAAGCAATGGGCAGCAGCCTGGGCCTCGTGCGCAAGGTTGCAAGGCCAGCTTAGAAGCGGTCCTCGCATCTCGAATCGGCATCTACCCGCACTTCTCGTTTCATCGCCGTCACCCGGCTTCCGCAGGGTAATCTTGAATGACTCAGAGGTATTTGAATGACGTTAACGTGATCAGAGCAACGTCGAATGCGAATGGGCGAATGGCCGGAGCGGGTTCGAAGGAGGCAAGCATGTTGACCTCGTCCAAACCGGTCGCGACGGTTCTGCTGCCATGCCTTCGGGAGTCGGACCACATCTACCCGAAGCTCGTCGAAATCGACAGCGGTCTCTCCATTCGATCGCAGACCGGTGCGCAGCCTTCGATACTCGCATGATCGGCACGAGCGAAATTCTTCGCTACTCCCACTCGATCGTCGCCGGCGGCTTGCTGCTCACGTCATACGTCACGCGGTTGATGCCGCGAACCTCGTTGATGATGCGGCCCGACACCTTCTTGAGCAGCGCATACGGCAGCTCGGCCCAGTCGGCGGTCATGAAGTCGCTGGTCTGCACGGCGCGCAGCGCGACGACGTAGTCGTAGGTGCGCCCGTCGCCCATCACGCCGACGCTCTTGACCGGCAGGAACACGGCGAATGCCTGGCTCGTCAGCGCATACCAGCTCTTGCCGCTGGCCGGGTCGATCGTGCTTCGAAGCTCCTCGATGAAGATCGCATCGGCACGCCGCAGCAGATCGGCGAACGGCGGCTTGACCTCGCCGAGGATGCGCACGCCCAGGCCCGGGCCGGGGAACGGATGGCGGTAGACCATGTCGTGCGGCAGACCGAGCGCGACGCCGAGTTCGCGCACTTCGTCCTTGAACAGCTCGCGCAGCGGCTCCAGCAGTTTCAGGCCGAGCGTCTCGGGCAGGCCGCCGACGTTGTGGTGGCTCTTGATCGACGTGGCCTTCTTGGTCTTGGCGCCGCCGCTTTCGATGACATCCGGGTAGATCGTGCCCTGCGCCAGCCACTTGGCGTTCGGCAACTTCTTCGCCTCGGCCTGGAACACCTCGACGAACTCTCGGCCGATGACCTTGCGTTTGACCTCGGGGTCGGTCACGCCGGCGAGGTGGCCGAGGAACTGCGCGCTCGCGTCGACCGCGATCACCTTGGCGTGCAAGCGCCCGGCGAACATCTCCATCACCATCGCGCCTTCGTTCAGGCGCAGCAGGCCGTGGTCGACGAACACGCAGGTGAGCTGGTCGCCGATCGCGCGGTGGATCAGCGCCGCGGCCACGCTCGAATCGACACCGCCCGACAGGCCGAGGATCACCTCCTCGGTGCCGACCTGCTCGCGGATGCGCGCGACTGCCTCCTCGATGTAGTTGCCCATCACCCAGTCGGGCTTCGCCTTCGCGATCTCGAGCACGAAGCGGTTCAGCAACTCGCGGCCCTTCTCGGTGTGCGTGACCTCGGGGTGGAACTGCACGCCGTAGTAGCCGCGCGATTCGTCGGCCATGCCGGCGATCGGGCAGCTCGGTGTGCTGGCCATCAGCTTGAAGCCCGGCGGCAGCTCGGTGACCTTGTCGCCGTGGCTCATCCAGACCTTCAGCATGCCGTGGCCTTCGGCGGTCGCGAAGTCTTCGATGCCTTCGAGCAGCTTGGTGTGGCCGTGCGCGCGCACTTCCGCGTAGCCGAACTCGCGGTGATCCGCAGCCTCGACCTTGCCGCCCCGCTGCACCGCCATCGTGAACATGCCGTAGCAGATGCCCAGCACCGGCACGCCGAGATCCCACACCGCCTGCGGCGCGCGCAGTTCGTGCTCTTCGTATGTCGACGCATGGCTGCCAGACAGGATGATTCCCTTCGGCGCGAACTCGCGGATGAAAGCGTCGCTCACGTCGTTCGGGTGGATTTCGCAGAACACGTGCGCCTCGCGCACGCGGCGCGCGATCAGCTGGGTGACCTGGGAGCCGAAATCGAGGATCAGGATCTTGTCGTGCATGGCGAGGGTGTATGAGGGTTCGGTTCGGTCGGTCAGGCTGTGGCGAGCGGTTGCCGTTTGCGGCGTTCGCCGCGGAAGTGGCGCAGCGCGATCAACATCGACGCGGTCTGCAAGGCAGCACAGAAGTAGAACGGCGCACCGATGCGCCAATCGCCGTGCGGCAGGTGCGAAACGGTGGCAAGCAACGGCGCGCCGATCGCCGGCGCGAGCACCGCCATCATGCTGTTCAGCGACGCGACGGCGCCAGCGGTGCGGCCCTGAGCCATCGGGTCGGCGGCGTTCGAGACGATGCTCTGCATCGCCGCGGTCGAGGCGAAGCCCAGCACGTTGAAGACGATCGCCGCGATCAGCATCCAGCCTTCAGTGACCGCGCCGCAAGCGACGTAAAAGAGCGCTGACGAGATCAGCCCCATGATCGCCAGCCGCTGCGGCGAGAAGCGCTTGAGCAGGCGGCCGAGCAACACGCCCTGCACCAGCACCGACATCAGGCCGATCGCGAAAAGCGACCAGCCGTTCTGCGTCGGCCCCCAGCCGAACTTGAAGGTGGTGTAGAGCACCCACGACGTGTGGGTCATGAACTGCACCAGGCCGCTGAGCGCGATCACGAACACCAGCGAACCCACACCCTTCAGTTCGCGCAGGCCGCGCAGCGCGCTGATCGGGTTCGCCTCGCGCAGCACGAAGGGCTGGCGCCGGTCGACCGGCAACGACTCGGGCAACACGAAGTAGCCGTAAAGCCAGTTCACGCACGCCAGGCCGCCGGCGACGAAGAACGGCAGGTGCAGGTTGATGCCACCGAGGATGCCGCCCAGCACCGGCCCAAGGATGAAGCCCATGCCCAGCATCGCACCCAATTTGCCGAAAGCCTGTGCGCGCTTGTCGGGCGGCGTGATGTCGGCCACGTAGGCGTTGGCCACCGCGATGTTCGCCTGCATCGCGCCGCTGAACAGGCGCACCACGAGCAGCATCCACAACGCGGTCGCCATGCCGGTGATGAAGAAGCTGAGCGCGAAGCCGCTGAAGCCGATCAGCAAGACCGGCCGGCGACCGTAGCGATCCGACAGGCGGCCGAGGATCGGCGAGCCGAAGAAGTTCGCGATGCCGAACGCGATCGTCACCGCGCCGTACCAGAAGGCCTGCTCGGCCTGCGAACTGGTGAACGTGCCGACCAGCGGCGGCAACACCGGGATGATCAGGCCGATCGCGATCATGTCGATCAGGACCGTGGCCATGATGAAGGGCATCGCGGCCTGGCGCGCTTTGGTGGGTTGTTCAGTGCTCATTCGAAGTCACGTCTTGGCGGGCCCGGCGCCGGGCCGCTCCCAAGCGGGCCCGCATCCCTCGGGGGATCGGCCGACTTACCCGCCGGACGAGGGGCTTCATCCACTCATTCCATGCGGTAGTTCGGTGCTTCCTTGGTGATCTGCACGTCGTGCACGTGGCTCTCGCGCATGCCGGCCGACGAGATCTCGACGAACTCGGCCTTGTCGTGCATCTCGGCGATGCTGGCACAGCCGCAGTAGTGCATCGAGGCGCGCAGGCCGCCGGCCATCTGGAAGATCACGCCAACCACCGAGCCCTTGTAAGGCACCTGGCCCTCGATGCCTTCGGGCACCAGCTTGGCGGTGTTCGGGTTGTTGCCGTCCTGGAAATAGCGATCGGCCGAGCCCTGCTGCATCGCGCCGATCGAGCCCATGCCGCGGTAGCTCTTGTAGGTGCGGCCCTGGTACAGGATCGTCTCGCCCGGCGCCTCTTCGGTTCCGGCGAAGGCGCCACCCATCATCACGGTGTCGGCGCCGGCGGCGATCGCCTTTGCCAGGTCACCCGAAAAGCGCACGCCGCCGTCGGCGATAAGCGGCACGCCGCTGCCGGCAAGCGCTTTCGCAACCTGCTCGATCGCGTAGATCTGCGGCACGCCTACGCCGGTGACGATGCGCGTGGTGCAGATCGAGCCCGGGCCGATGCCCACCTTGACCGCATCGGCGCCGGCCTCGACCAGCGCCAGCGCGGCGGCGCCGGTCGCGATGTTGCCGCCGATCAGGTCGATCTGCGGGTAGTGGCGTTTGACCCAGCGCAGCCGGTCGATCACGCCGGCACTGTGGCCGTGAGCGACATCGACCACGATCGCATCGACGCCGGCCCTCACGAGCAGCTCGAGCCGCTCTTCGGTGCCTTCGCCGAAGCCGACCGCGGCGCCGACCCGCAGCTTGCCGTGCGCATCGCGCGCCGCATTCGGAAAGCTCGTCTGCTTGGTGATGTCTTTCACCGTCATCAGGCCGCGCAGCTCGAAATCCTTGTTGACGACCAGCACGCGTTCGAGCTTGTGCTTGTGCATCAGGGCCTTGCCGTCTTCGATCGTGGCCGATTCGGGCACCGTGACGAGTCGTTCCCGCGGCGTCATGATCTCGCTGACCGGCACGTCGAGCCGAGACTCGAAGCGCAGGTCGCGGTTCGTGACGATGCCCACCACCGTCTTGCCCTGCAGCACCGGGAAACCCGAGACGCCGTGCTGGTAGGAGAGGTCCATCACGGCACGCACGGGGGTGTCGGGCGTCACGGTGATCGGGTCGCGCAGCACGCCTGATTCGTAGCGCTTGACCCGCGCGACCTCGGCGGCCTGCTGCTTGGCCGTCAGGTTCTTGTGGACGATGCCGATGCCGCCCTCCTGCGCCAGCGCGATCGCGAGGCGGGCCTCGGTCACCGTGTCCATGGCGGCGGACACCAATGGCAGGTTCAGGCGGATGTTGCGGGAAAGGGGGGTCGACAGATCGGTGTCGCGTGGCAACACCTGGGAGAACGCTGGCACCAACAACACGTCGTCGAAGGTGAGCGCTTTGCCAAGAAGGCGCATGGGGAAGGCTCCGGACGGCACAACGGCCTTGTGCCGTTGCGTCGAAGGCTAACTTCGCGGTAGCGAAGTTAAGGTGCGAAGCGCCGGCCGCAGACAAAAGCGAATTATACGGATGCGCGCACAACTGCACGGTTGGCCGCGCCGGGATTGGCCCGAAACAGCCTCGACGCATACACTGCCAATCCATGAAAAGTTCACGAACGAACGCCGCGAGCCGCTGGGCAACCGTCTTGCTGGCGGCGCTTCTGGGCCTGACGCTCGCGCTGCCCGCCGCAGCGCAATGGAAATGGCGCGACAAGACCGGCCACACCCAGTACAGCGACCTGCCGCCGCCGCCCGGCGTGCCCGAAACCGACATCCTCCAGCGCCCTGCTGCGGCCATGCGCCGAGCGGCCCCCCTGGCGGAGGCGCCGGCATCCGCCGCCTCGGCCGCGCCGCTCTCCGCAGCACGCGCTTCAGATCCAGAGCTCGAGGCCAAGCGCAAGAAGGCCGAGCAGGACGTGGCCGACAAGAAGAAGGCCGAGGAAGCCAAGGCCGCTGCCGTCAGGGTCGAAAACTGTGGTCGTGCCCGCGAGCAATTGCGCGCGCTCGACAGTGGTCAGCGCATGGCGCGCGTCAACGAGAAGGGCGAGCGCATCGTGCTCGACGACGCGGCCCGAGCCGCCGAGACCCAGCGCGCCCGCGATGCGATGGCCTCGGAATGCAAGTGAAACGCCACGTCAGCGCTGCTTGCTGAGCCGGCCCTGCGCGCGGTGGCGCCGCCGCCGCGCGTCCTTCGGATCGACCTGCAGCGGGCGGTAGAGCTCGACGCGGTCGCGGTCGCGCAACACATCGCCGCGGTCGCAGAAGGCGCCCCAGATGCCCACCGGCAACGCATCGAGCGCCAGCCCGGCGTGGCGCTGTTGCAGGCCGCTGACGCGCAGCGCCTCGGCCACGGTCGCGCCTGGCGTGAGTTGCAGCGTCACCTCGTCGACCTCGCCGGCGCGCGGGCTGTAGGCCACGCTGACAGTCAGCAGCGCGGTCTCATCCGGCGTGTCATCGGGCGCCATAAACCTGCTCGGCCCGCTTCACGAACGAATCGACGAAAGTGTTGGCGATGCGGTCGAACACTGGGCTGATCAGCGCATCGAGCGCGCCGTTGGCGAAGCTGTAGCGCAGCTCGAACTCGATCCTGCAGGCCTTGGCGGTCGCGCCTTCGGCAACCGGTACCGGCACGAAGCGCCAGGTGCCGTCGAGCACCGAGAACGGGCCGTCGACGAGCTTCAGCAAGACGCTTTCATCGGCCACCTGCTCGTTGCGCGTCGTGAAGGCCTGCTTCACGCCGAGGTACGAGAGGTGCAACTTTGCCGTGACGCCGGTCTCGCGCTGCTCGAGCACCTCGGCCTTCGCGCACCATGGCAGGAACTTCGGGTAGTCGCTCACCGCAGTGACGAGCGCGTACATCTCGCGCGGCGAGTACCAAAGCAGAACCGACTTCTTGACGTGCTTCATACAATGCGAAATTGTATTGGGCGCCTTCAGCCCCAGATAGCTGCCCATGTCCATCGCCGAAAACCGCCGCGCCCATTTCGACTACCACCTCGAGGAGCGCCACGAGGCCGGCATGGTGCTGCAGGGCTGGGAGATCAAGGCGATCCGCGCGGGTCAGGTGCAGCTCACCGATGGCTACGTCGTGATCCGCGACGGCGAACTGTTCCTGATCGGCTGCCGCATCAACGCGCTTCGCAGCGCCTCCACCCACGTGAGCCCCGAGGCCGACCGCACCAAGAAGCTGCTGATGCACAAGGAAGAGATCAAGCGCCTGATCGGCAAGGTCGAGCAGAAGGGGTTCACGCTGGTGCCGCTGAATCTGCACTTCAAAGGCAGCCACGTGAAGGCCGAGATCGCACTCGCCAAAGGCAAGGCCGAGCACGACAAGCGCAACACCGTGAAAGAACGCGACTGGGAGCGGGAAAAGGGCCGCTTGATGCGCCACAAGGTCTCGTCGAAGCCGGGCCGTGGCTGACACCGCCTTGCCCGTGCCGACGCCGGCGCCGTTGCGCGAGATTGCCGATCTGCCTGGCCCGCGTGGCTTGCCGATCGTCGGCAACGCGTTGCAGCTCGACCGGGACCGCCTGCACCAGACGGTCGAGGGCTGGGCCCGGCAGTACGGCCCGTTCTTCCGCTTCCGGCTCGGCCGCCGGACCCTGCTGGGCGTGTCCGACCACGAAGCCGTCAGCGCCGTGCTGCGCGACCGGCCGGACGGCTTTCGCCGCACCCGACTGCTCGAGACCATCGGCCTGGAGATGGGCCTGAAGCCCGGCGTGTTCGCCGCCAACGGCGAGGCCTGGAAGCGTCAGCGTCGCATGGTGATGGCGGGCTTCGACCCGACACACGTGCGGGCTTATTTTCCTTCGCTGTCGAAGGTGACGCAGCGGTTGCGCGGCCGCTGGTCAAGCGCGGCAGTCGCCGGCCAACCGATCGCGCTGCAACCCGAGTTGATGCGATTCACGGTCGACGCGATCGCCGGCCTCGCGTTCGGCGCCGATGTCAACACGCTCGAATCCGACGACGAGATCATCCAGCGGCATCTTGACAAGATATTCCCGGTGCTGTTCAGGCGCCTGTTCTCGGTGGTGCCGTGGTGGCGCTGGTTCCCGCTTGCCTCCGATCGCCAGCTCGATCGCAGCGTGGCCGAGGTCGACACCGCCATCGCGGGCTTCATCGCACAGGCGCGGGCGCGGCTTGCCGCCGACCCGACGCGCCGCGCGCGGCCACCGAACCTGCTCGAAGCCATGATCGTCGCGGCCGACGACGGCGCTGCGGGCGGTGCCGGCAGCATCACCGACAACGAGGTCGCCGGCAACGTGATGACGATGCTGCTCGCCGGCGAAGACACCACCGCGAACACGCTCGCGTGGCTGATCTATCTGCTGCAGCGCCACCCCGCGACCTTGCGCCGAGCGCAGGACGAGGTGCGTGGCCTCGGTTTCGACTCGCGCGATTTCACGCCCGATCACATGGCCGGGCTCGACTACCTCGAAGCCTGTGCGCACGAGACGATGCGGCTGAAGCCGGTCGGCCCGTTCCAGGTCATCGAGGCCTTGCGCGACACCCGTATCGGCGGCATCCGCGTGCCGGAACGTACCGGCGTCTGGTGCGTGATGCGGGGCGACAGCATGAGCGAGCGCCACTTTCCGAACCCGCAAGCTTTCCAGCCCGAACGCTGGTTGGACGAAGGCGGCGCCGGTGCGGCGAGTTCGGCCAAGCGCGTCTCGATGCCCTTCGGCGCCGGCCCCCGCGTTTGCCCGGGCCGCTACCTCGCGCTGCTCGAAATGAAAATGGCGATGGCGATGCTTCTGACGCATTTCGACATCGAGGCCGTGACGACGCCCGACGGCGGCGAGGCGGTCGAACACCTCGCGTTCACGATGATGCCGGTCGGGCTGACGATGCGGCTGCGCCAGCGCGCCTGAGTTTCAGCCTTCGAGCGCGGCCAGCGCCTGCTTCGAATCGGCGACCAGATCGTCGACCGATTCGAGCCCCAACGAAAAGCGCACCAGCGTGCCGCGCCAGCCCGGCTCCTTGCGCATCATCGACAAGTCGTACGGCACGACCAGGCTCACCGGCCCGGCCCACGAGAAGCCGATCTTGAACAGCTTCAGCGCATCGACGAAGGCATCGACCTGGCGTGTGCCGTAGCGCTCGTCGAACACGATCGAGAACAGGCCGGCCGCCTTGGTGCACAACGCCCGCCAGTGCTCGTGCCCCGGCGAGCCACTGAACGCCGGATGCAGCACCTGCGCCACCTCGGGCCGCCCGGCCCACCACTGCGCGAGCGTGCGTGCAGCGCGATCGGCCGCGTCGTAGCGCAGCGGCAGGCTGGGCAAGGCCCGCAACACCGCTTCGGCATCGTTCGCGCCGATGCCCCAACCCATGCGCATGTGGGCCGCATTGACCTTCAGGTGCAGCGCCGGATCGCGCGTGGTCACCGAGCCCATCAGCACGTCGCCACCGCCGGAGGGGTACTTGGTCAGCGCATGCGCCGAGACATCGACGCCGAGATCGGCCTCCAGCCTGAACGGATCGAACGCGAGGCCCGCGCCCCAGGTGTTGTCGAGCGCCACGAGCGCGCCCTTCGAGCGCGCGGCGCGCACCAGGTTCGGCACGTCGGGGAACTCCATCGTCACCGAGCCGGGCGGCTCGATCCAGACCAGACGCGTCTGCGGCGTGACGCTCGCGGCGAGCGCGTTCGCGTCCATCGGGTCGTAGAAGCGGTGCGTGATGCCCCAACCAGCGAGTTCGTGGCGCGCGAGTTCCTTGTTCGGGTTGTAGGCGTTGTCGGGGATCAGCACCTCGTCGCCGGCGCGCAGCAGCGCGATGTCGGTCAACGCGATCGACGCCAGGCCGCTGGGCACCAGCACCGTGTGCAGGCCGCCTTCGAGCGTGGCGATGCGTTCCTCGAGCGTGAAGGTGGTCGGCGTGCCGTGCAGGCCATAGGTGTAGCCGACCTTCTCTCGCCAGTTTCGCGCGCGCATCGCGGCGACGTTCGAGAAGATCACGGTCGAGGCCTTGAACACGCCGGGCTGTGGCGCCTCGAAGCCGGCAGGCGGCCGGTAGGGGTGGTGGATCAGCTCGGTGGCAATGTCGCGATCGGTCATCGGGTTCTCGGCTAGGGGGCTTCGCGGCAGTTTAGGTGAGCGGCTTCAAGGCCGCGAACAGGCTCGGCAGCAGTTCGGTCACCGTCGGATGGATAAACATCGTCTGCGTGATGCGCGTGTACGGCAGGTCGGCCGCCATCGCGAGCAACAGCAACTGCACGACCTCGTCGGCCTCGATGCCGAACAGCGCCGCGCCGAGGATGCGCTCGGTCTGGGCATCGACCAGCACCTTCATGAAGCCGATCGTCTCGCCACGCTCGCGCGCCCGGCCGACGCGCGCCATCGGGAAGGTGGCGACGAGCGCCGCGCGGCCGCTCGCGCGCACCTCGGCCTCGCTCATGCGGATGCGGCCGAGCGGCGGGTCGGTGTAGAGCGCGTAGGCGCTGATCCGGTCCGAGACACGGCGCGCCCCGCCGTCGATCAGATTGGCCGCGACGATCTCGAAGTCGTTGTACGAGGTGTGCGTGAAGGCGCCCTTGCCGTTCACGTCGCCGAGCGCCCAGACGCCCGGTGCGCTGGTGCGCAACTCGTCGTCGACGACGATGAAGCCGCGCCCGTCGACCTCGACGCCGGCGGCATCGAGCCCGAGGCCGTCGGTGTTCGGGCGGCGGCCGACCGCGAGCAGCAGGTGGCTGCCACTCACGGACCGCACGCCGTCGGCGGCTTCGAAGTCCACGCGCACCTGGTCGCCGTCGCGCGCCATCGCGAGGTTCTTCGCGTTCACATGAATCGCGATGCCCTCGCCTTCGAGCATCGCCCGCACCGCGTCGGAAACCTCGTGATCCTCGCGACCGATCAGCCGCGCGCCGGCCTCGATCACCGTGACGCGGCTGCCGAAGCGCCGGTACATCTGCGCGAACTCCAGACCGATGTAGCTGCCGCCGACGATGATCAGATGCTCGGGCAGGAAATCGACCGCCATCATCGAGGTGTTGGTCAGGTACGGCAGCTCATGGATGCCGGGCCAGTCGGGCACGCTGGCCCGGCCGCCGACGTTGATGAAGACCATCGGCGCGCCGAGTTCTTCATCGCCGACACGTACCGTGTTCGGGCCAACGAAACGCGCTTCGCCGCGAATGCTCGTCAGCGTCTTCATGCCGCCGAGCCAGTCGGTGAGGCCGGCGACCGACTGGTTCACCACCGCGTCCTTGCGCGCCTTGACGGCCCGCATGTCGACACCGACCGCGCCGACCTGCACGCCGAAGTCGGCCGCGTGCCGCGCGACATGCGCCGCGCGGGCACTCGCGACCAGCGTCTTGGTCGGGATGCAGCCGTCGTTGACGCAGGTGCCGCCGAGGTGCTCGCGCTCGATCAGCGCGACTGCCTTGCCGAGCGCCGCGAAACGCGCGGCGAGAGACGGCCCGGACTGCCCGGCACCGATGACGATGACGTCGAAGTTGCGCATCGGCGCCTCCTTGTTTCAACACGACGAAGTACCCAGTGTCTCTCATCGCACGGCTCATGCGACTGCATCCACAATCGAGCCGTGACCGACCCTCATGCCCTGTTGCGCGGGATCGCCGCAACCCTCGACGGCCTGGATGTGGCGATGTGCGCTTTCGATCCCGACGATCGCACCATCGCCTGGAACCGCGCCTTCCTGCGCCTCTTCCCCGAGCATGACGGGCACGTCCACGTGGGCGAGCCCTACCGCGCCAATCTGCTGCGCTTCTACACGGGTCGGCTCGAGCCGACCGAGATGCCGGACATCGAGCGCCATATCGCCGAAGGCATCGCTCGCCATCGCGGTCAGCAGCGGCCATTCACGTTTCGTCACCGCGGCACCTGGCTCCAGGTGGCATCGCTTTCCTTGCCCGAGGTAGGCAGGGTTCGCACGTGGCGGCGCATCCCGTCGCCGCGCCTGAGCGACACCGACGCGCGTACGCGTCTGCCCGGCTCCGTGCCGCTGGCCGGCAACACCGAGTTGTTCGAGTACGTGGGCGACGGCGTGATGCTGACGAATGCCGAGAACCGCATCACCTGGGTGAACGAGCACTTCGTTCACATGTTCGCGATTACCGACAAGCAGGCGGCCGTCGACATGCAGTTCGAAGATGTCTACCGCCACGCCTGGCGCAGCCGCGGCGACGAAGCAAATGCCTTGTTCGACGCCGGCCTGTCGACACTGAGCGAGAACCTTCGCTACGCGGGTGCCCCGTTCGAGCTGCCGCTTGCCGGGCGCCGCTGGGTGCGTGTCGTCGAGCAGCGACGCGGCGACGGCGTCGGCTTCTTCGCGCTGGTCGACATCTCGGTGCTGAAGATCCAGCAGCAGGAGCTGATCGTCGCCGAGCGCAGGGCAAGGCAGAGCCAGGGCCTGCTGGCGGAAAAATCGCGCCTGCTCGAGGCCACGCTGCAGAGCATGGAACAGGGCGTGATGATGGTGAATGCCGAGGGGATCGTCGATGTCTGCAACCGCAAGGCGATCGAGTTGCTCGAGCTTCCGCCCGAGCTGATGGCGAAGCGGCCCGCATTCAACGAGGTCCTGGAGTACCAGTGGACCACCGACGAGTTCGCGCAGACCCCGGAGCACGTCAAGCGATTCGTGCGCGGCGGCGGCATTCTGGATGTTCCGCCGCGCTACGACCGCGTCCGGCCGAACGGGCGCGTCATCGAGATCGAGACCGTGCCGATCGAGGGCGGCGGCATCCTGCGCACCTACACCGACATCACCGAGCGCAAGCGTGCCGAAGCGACCCGGCGCGCCCTCGAAGGGCAATTGCGCGAGGCCCAGAAGCTCGAGTCCATCGGCACGCTGGCGGGCGGCATCGCGCACGACTTCAACAACATCATGGGTGCGATCCTGGGCAACGTCTCGTTCGCGCAGGAGGCCGTTCGCGGCGGCATGTCGCCCGAGGTCTACCTGCAGCAGATCAACACGGCCGGGCGCAGGGCGCGCAGCCTGGTGCAGCAGATCCTCGCGTTCAGCAACAAGCAGTCCAACGAGTTCGTGACCGTGCCGCTGGGTTCGCTGGTCGAGGAGACGGTCGGCCTGCTGCGCTCGACCGTCACTTCCGCGGTGCAGGTGCATGCGGTCTTGTCCGATGCGAAGCTGGCAGTGTCGGGCAACCCGACGCAACTGCAACAGGTCTTGCTTAACCTCGGGACCAACGGCTGGCAGGCCCTGGCCGGCGCACCGGGCCGGATCGAGATCGGGCTCGACGAGGTGGTCGTGCACGATGGCGATGCGTCATCCGGGACGACGCTGAAGCCGGGCAGCCACGCCCGCATCTGGGTGCGCGACGACGGTTGCGGCATGACGCGAGAAGTTCGAGAGCGCATCTTCGAACCCTTCTTCACCACCAAGCAGGTCGGGCACGGCACGGGCCTGGGGCTGTCGGTCGCCCACGGCATCGTCGAGGCGCACGGCGGCGCAATCGTCGTCGAAAGCACGCCGGGGGTGGGCAGCACCTTTCGCGTCTACCTGCCGCTGGTCGAGCACGAGTCGCAACCCATGCCGCTGGACACGCGCGACGCCGAGGAGGCCCGAGGCGACGGCCAGCACGTGCTCTACGTCGACGACGACGAAGTGATGTCGGTCATGGTGCACGGCCTGCTGCAGCGACTGGGCTACCGCGCAACCTGCACGGTCGACGCCCGCGCAGCCCTCGCGCTCGTGGCGCGCGACCCGGCGGGCTTCGACGCCGTCGTCACCGACTTCAACATGCCGCATCTCTCGGGCCTGGATGTCGTCAGGGCGCTGGCGCGGATCCGCCCCGATCTGCCGGTGGCGATCAGTTCGGGCTACATCTCGGATGAATTGCGATCGGGTGCGCGCGAACTCGGCGTGAGCGGGCTGATGCACAAGGAGAACACGCTGGAGGAACTGGCCGCCCTGCTCCAGGCCGCGTTGCCACGCAAGCCGTGAGTCGTGCCGGGGCGGCGCGCGCCGTTCAGACCGGCACGCCGACCAGATCGTGGCCCTGCGTGCCGACGATCTTCACGCGCGTGAACTCGCCGACCTTGAGCGTCTTCGAGGCCTTCTCGGGCGGCAGCAGCTTGACGCTGCCATCGATCTCGGGCGCGTCCGCATACGAGCGCCCGACGCCGCCCTTGCGGCCCAGCGCCGGCGCAGAATCGACCAGTACCTGCATGGTCGCGCCGACGCGCTTCGCGAGCTTCGCGGCCGAAACCGCCTCGGCCACCGCCATGAAGCGCGCGCGGCGCTCCTCGCGCAATTCGATCGGCAGCATGCCGGGCAGGTCGTTCGCGGTCGCGCCGTTCACGGCGGAGTAGGCGAACGCACCGGCGCGATCGATCTGCGCCTCGCGCATGAAATCGAGCAGGTGCTCGAACTCGGCCTCGGTCTCGCCGGGAAAGCCGGCGATGAAGGTGCTGCGGATCACGATCTTGGGGCAGGTCTCGCGCCAGCGCTGCAGGCGCTCGAGGTTCTTCTCGCCGTTGGCGGGGCGCTTCATGCGTTTGAGCACATCGGGGTGCGAGTGCTGGAACGGCACGTCGAGGTACGGCAAGACCGCGCCGCTCGCCATCAGCGGCAGGATCTGGTCGACGTGCGGGTACGGGTAGACGTAGTGCAGTCGCACCCACGCACCGTGCTTCGCGGCGAGTTCGGCGAGCCTCTCGCACAGGTCGGTCATGTGCGTCTTGACCGGGCGGCCGTCCCAGAAGCCGGTGCGGAACTTCACGTCGACGCCGTAGGCGCTGGTGTCCTGGCTGATCACCAGCAGTTCCTTCACGCCGGCCTCGAACAGGCGCTGTGCTTCGCCGAGCACATCGCCGATCGGGCGCGAGACCAGATCGCCGCGCATGCTGGGGATGATGCAGAACGAGCAGCGGTGGTTGCAGCCCTCGCTGATCTTCAAGTACGCGTAGTGCCGCGGCGTGAGCTTCACGCCCTGCGCCGGCACCAGATCGATGAACGGGTCGTGCGGCTTGGGGCTGTGCAGGTGCACCGCATCCATGACTTCGTTCGTGGCGTGCGGGCCGGTCACCGCGAGCACGCTCGGGTGCATCTGGCGCACGAGGTTGCCGCCGTCGTCACCGGCCTTCGCCCCCAGGCAGCCGGTGACGATCACCTTGCCGTTTTCGGCCAGCGCCTCGCCTATCGTGTCCAGGCTCTCTTTCACCGCGTCGTCGATGAAGCCGCAGGTGTTGACGATCACGAGATCGGCGCCGGCGAAAGTCTTCGAGGTGTCGTAGCCCTCGGCGCGGAGCTGGGTCAGGATCAGTTCGGAATCGGTCAGCGCCTTCGGGCAGCCGAGCGAGACGAAACCGATCTTCGGGGCGGCGCGAGGGGCAAGGGTGTCAGCGGTCATCCTGCAATTTTCGCTCATTCGGGCAACAGACCCCTTGCTTGCACAAACCAACGGTTGCATGTCGTCTCCCTAACAAATATTTGCAATGTGATGAACTAGAAACGAAGGTTGTGGGACTCGACGCACCGATCGAGAACTTCGAAACAAAGGAGCGACCATGTCCACGATGGATCCCACCAGCAACGGCGCCGAATTGCCGTCGTACGAGCACACCACGTCGCCTGCAGAGGCGGTCGGCACGGCTCAGGCCGAGCCCACGTCCGCGGGCATCGTGCTCGATGCACCGGCCCAGGCCGACGTTGCCGCGATCCTGCCGATCCCGCCGATCCCACTGCCGCGCCGCGCCGTCAGCGGACGCTATCGCAGCGCGTCGCCGGGATTCCAGCTCGAGCTGCGCGTCGACATCGATGGTGCGCACCCGATGCAGCGTGTCAGCGGCGATTTCTTCTCGATCACCGGTACCACGCGCACCTACTTCGGTTCTTTCGTCGTCGATGCGCCGGCCGTCGTCGCCTCGGCCACGACCGTCACGGTCCAGGGACTGGGCCGCTTCACTTGGAGCGCTGCTGCGCCGCGCATCAAGCTGACGATCCCGCGGGTGTTCATCTTTCAGCCACCACCTGCCGCCACGCTGCAATTTTTCACGCTGGCCAACGCGCCCGGCGCGGTCTACGCCTGCCCGTTCGAGTCGATCTATTTCCGCACGGTGACCATCGAGACCGATCGCGTCAGCGACGTGACCACCCCCGTCTTCTCGACCTACAACACCGGCAGCCTGCCGTCGGGCGGGCCGGCGCGCAATCTTTCGGTCGTCGGCGCGTTCGCCGAGGCGGGTATCCAGATGCAGGTCTCGCCGGCCTCGGATGTCGTCAGCGTCGGCGAGGCGCACGCCGATGCCAAGTGGAACGACGCCGAGTTGCATGCGTCGATGGTCAGCCACTTCAGCCTCTGGCAGGACATCGCGCAGTTCAAGGTCTGGGAGCTCGTCGCGCAGAACTATGCGAGCGCCGGCGTGCTGGGCATCATGTTCGACCAGCAAGGCCATCAGCGCCAGGGCTGCGCCGTGTTCCACGGCGGTCTTGGCGGCACCACCGCCGACAAACTGCGGCTGCAACTGTTCGCCTACGTGCACGAACTCGGCCATTGCTTCAACCTGCTGCATTCATGGCAGAAGTCGCTGGCGACGCCGCCGGGCGTGAACCGGCCGACCGCGCTCTCGTGGATGAACTACCCGCAGCTCTACCCGGGCGGAACGGCCGCATTTTTCGCCGCGTTCCCGTTCCAGTTCGACGCGCCCGAACTGATCCACCTGCGCCACGGCTTCCTCAACAACGTGATCATGGGCGGCAACAACTTCGCCGTGGGCGCCGGGCTCGAAGACCTGAGCAGCTTCAACCCGCCGCTGCAGGACGCCTCGGGGCTCAAGCTCGAGATCACCGCGCCGCGCAGCTTTGCGCTCGGCGAACCGGTGTTGATCGACCTGAAGCTGCACGCCACCGACACGCGCGGCAAGAGCGCGCACCCGTTCCTGAACCCGGCCGCGGGCCTGGTGCAGATCGCGATCTGCAAGCCCGGCGGCAAGGTCGTTGCGTACGATCCGATGATCGAACAATGCGTCGTGCCGCAGCCGATCGACCTCGTCGCCGGCGCCCCGATCGAGGAGAGCGTGTATGTCGGCTACGGCAGCGACGGTCTGTACTTCGACCAGCCCGGCATGTACCAGCTGCGCGCGGTCTACCACGCCCTCGGCGGCGTGCCGGTGGTGTCGAACACGCTGCAGTTCAGGGTGCGTTCGCCGATCAGTGTTGCCGACGACGAAGTGGCGGATCTGCTGCTCAGCGATCAGGCAGGCGCCCTGTTCTACCTGCAGGGCTCCGACTCCGAGAGCCTGCGCGCGGGCCGCGACGCACTCGACATGGTGATCGACAAGCACGGTGCGCATCCGCTGGCGGCCTATGCACGACTCGTGAAGGGAGCGAATCTCGCGCGCGACTTCAAGACCGTGCGCGTCGACAGCAACACGGTCCATGTGCGCAAGGCCAATCAACCCGAAGCGGACAAACTGCTGGCCGGCCTGGTCGACAACACAGCCGAGTCGCGCCAGGATCGCACTGCATTGACGGCGGCGATGCTGGAGGTTGCCGACCCCTCTCGCAAGTCCGCGAACATGTCGAGCGGCGGCGCACACGCTGCCCAGCGGCGGGCTGCGACGAAGGCGCGCGACGCGAAAGCGCCAGTGCGAACCTACGTCTGATCGATCGACGACCGACAAACCCAGCCGGAGCCCCCCACATGCCGACACTGCATCTCGCGTTCGAAGACGGTTTCGACGACGACACCGTCGTCGTGCGGGTCGATGGCCGCGAAGTCACGCGTCGCATCGGGCTGCGGTCGTCACTCGCGACCGCGCTGGCCGCCACCGAAGATGCTCAAGTCGGCAGCGGTGCGGGCGAGGTCGCAGTGGCGGTGAGTTCGCGTGGCCTCACGGCCACGCGCAAGGTCGACTTCACAGCCGAGCCGCACCTCGCGATCGCGATCCGCGATGGTGCGCTCGTGCTGCGCACATCGCGCGAGCCCTTCGTCTACATGTGAGGTGGGCCGCGGCGGTGGCGGCCGCAGCATCGACGATCAGAACTCGTCGATGCGGGCCAGCAGCTGCTCGGCCAGGCGCATCAACTCGGCACGGAAGGCAGCTTCGTCGGAGCCATCACCAGGCGCGCCTATGGCGCGTGCAGCGGCGTCGGCGGGGTTCTCGCCGAGCAGCAAGGCGAGTTGGCGCAGCCGGCGCAGTCGGTCGTCTTCGATCTGGAGTCGGCCGAAGAAGGCCTGCCAAGCGGTGGTGTCGAGTTCTTGTTCACGACCAGGCTCGCTCCCGCGCCGCAGCGAACGCCACGCACAGGACGGGCATGTCGTCGGAGCACCCGTCGATACATGCTGGAGACATCGCGCACATCGCATCATGGAATTGCCCTCGGGAAAGACTCCCTGCCGATATCGGCAGCCGGCGCAATTTCTGCTCCCGACCGGAAGCCCGACCGTGATGAACTGCGCGGATCACACCGTGTAACGGAGCTTCCGGCTGACGCGCGATCGGCGGTGTCGGAGACAGGCCCGTGCTGGCGTCGGATCGAGCCGGTTCGTGCGCCGGCTGTCCAGGAGCGGGCAGCGCAGGGAATGCGACCGTGTCAGCGCTTCGGCGGCTTGAAGCCCGGCATCCCGGGGAACAGCGCGCCGGCCTGCTTGGCCATCTGCTCCTGCATCTGCGCGAACATCTTGCGCGACTGCTCCATGTAGTTGCCCATCAGCCCCTGCACCACCGGGGCTTGCCCGTTCAGGAACTGCGACCACATCTCGGGCGTCTGCGCCGCCGGGTCGAGCAGGCCCTTCGATTGCTCGGCAAGACGGGTCTGAATGTCGGTGAAGGTCTGCAGGTTCTTCTCGAGGTACGACCCCATCATCCCCTGCATCGAGTGGCCGTAGAAGCGAATGATCTGCGCCAGCATCGGCGCCGAGAACATCGGCACGCCGCCGCTCTCTTCCTCCAGGATGATCTGCAGCAGGATGCTGCGCGTGAGGTCTTCGCCGGTCTTGGCGTCACGCACCTCGAAGCTCTCGGCCGAGAGCACCATCGCCTTCACGTCGGCGAGCGTGATGTAGGTGCTCAGCTGCGTGTCGTAGAGGCGGCGGTTCGGGTACTTCTTCAGCACGCGCGGGCCGTTGAGGGCAGCCGCGGCGGGCTGCGCCGCAGTCGAGGGCGTGGCCGGCTCGGCGCTCGCCTCGGTCTTGACTGCGCGGCGTGACTGGGCCATTCGGCGACTCCTTCTTCGATGCGATGTGCAACTGCACAACGATTCTAGAAGTGCGCGCAAAGCCGGCCCGAAGGGGTTTTCCCCCGTGGGCCGCCAGCGTCACGCAATCAGGGCTGGTACTTCCACGCGCCGTTCTCGATCTTGACCATCACGCGCGCGCGCTGGTCGAGCCCGAGGTGGTCGGTGGGCGACATGTTGAAGATGCCGTGCGCGCCGTGCACATCCTTCGTGTTCTCGAGCGCATCGCGCAGCGCCGAACGAAACTCTTGCGTGCCAGGCTGCGCCTTCTTCAAGGCCGCGGCAACGGCCACCTCCATCAGCTTGCCGGCGTCCCAGGCGTGGCCGCCGAAGGTCGAGACCGAGCCCTTGCCGTACGCCGCTTCGTACTTGGCGATGTACTCCATCGACGACTTCTTGACCGGATTCGACGCCGGCAATTGCGCTGCGACCAGCACCGGGCCGGCCGGCAGCAACGTGCCCTCGACATCCTTGCCGCCGACGCGCAGGAAATCGTTGTTCGCAACACCGTGCGTCTGGTAGTACTTGCCGGTGTAGCCGCGTTCCTTCAACGCGCGCTGCGGCAGCACCGCCGGCGTGCCCGAGCCGGCGACGAGGATCGCATCCGGCTTGGCCGCGACGAGCTTGAGCACCTGGCCGGTGACCGACGTGTCGGTTCGGGCATAGCGCTCGTTCGCGACGATCGTCAGGCCCTTCAGCTTCGCGGCCTTTTCGAACTCGGCGTACCAGCCTTCGCCATACGCGTCGGCGAAGCCGATGAAGCCGACCGTCTTGACGCCGTTGTCGGCCATGCTGGTGGCGATCGCGAGCGACATCATGATGTCGTTCTGCGGCGTCTTGAACACCCACTTCTTCTTCGCGTCCATCGGCTCGACGATGCGCGCCGAGGCGGCCATCGAGATCATCGGCGTCTGGTTCTCGGCGGCCACGTCGATCATCGCGAGCGAGTTCGGCGTGACGGTGGAGCCGAGCACGATGTCGACCTTGTTCTCGGTGATCAGCTTGCGCGTGTTGCTCACCACCTGCGTCGTGTCGGAGGCGTCGTCGAGCACGATGTAGTTGATCTTCTGGCCGCCGATGGTCTGCGGCATCAGCGCGATCGTGTTCTTCTCGGGGATGCCGAGCGAGGCCGCCGGGCCGGTGGCCGAAACGGTCACGCCGACATTCACGTCGGCGTGCGCGAGTGTCGCGGCGGTGAGCGTGGCCGCCAGCGCGATGAGGGATTTCTTGAGGGTCATGAACGTCTCCGTCTTGGGGTTTTCGCAGTGATCGAGAAAGGAATGGATTCGGCCAGCCGCACGGCATTCAGCCCGCCGAAGAAGAGGTCGGCGACCACCGGCGCCATCGCCGCGTGGGTCAACCTGCCTCCGGGGTGCAGCCAGGTGAACATCCAGTTCATCATGCCGAACAGCAGCATCGTCAGCGGCTTGTGAAGCTCGGTCGCGCGCAGCTCCGGGCGCGTGTCGGCGATCGCCTCGGCGAACGCGGCGACGACCTCGCGCTGGCCGTCGAGTACGCGCTCGCGATCGGCGGGTTCGAGAAACTTCACGTCTTCGGTCAGCACGCGATGCGCCGCCTGCGCGTGCGAGTACGCGTCGAGAAAACTGGCGATCAGCTCGCGCACGCGGCCTTCGGCGTCGAGCGGCTTCTGCTGCGCCGCGAGCACCAGCGCCTTCAAACGGCCGACATGGTCTTCGGCGATCTCGACCAGCAACTGGTACTTGTCGCGCACGTAGTGGTAGAGCGAAGGCTTCGAGACACCGCACGCGAGCGCGACCTGGTTCATCGAGGTGGCCGTGTAGCCCTGGCGCGCGAACAGCTCCGCCGCACGCGCGAGGATCTGCTCGCGCTGCGTGTCGTAGCCGGGGGCGCGGCCTCTTGGCATGCGTCGGCGGATCAGCGGTCGGTGAAGACGGCCGGCCGCTTCGCCATGAAGGCCGCCACGCCTTCGAGGTAGTCGTGTGCGGCGCTCAGCTTGCTTTGCAGCGCACCTTCGTGGCCGAGGGCATCGGCGTAGCCGAGGTGCATCGCGGCGTCCATCGCCGCGCGCGTGGCGACGAGCGCCGCTGTCGGCATCGCGGCCAGGCGGGCGGCGGTCGCGCTCACCTCGTCGGCGAACGCGGCATCGTCGACGCATTTCCAGATCAGGCCCATGCGCTGTGCCTCGTCGGCCGGCAGCTTGTCGCCGGTCATCGCGAGTGCGAGCGCGTTGGCGCGGCCGACCAGGCGCGGCAGCAGCCAGGTGCCGCCGGCATCGGGCACCAGGCCGATCTTCGAGAACGCCTGGACGAAGCTGGCCGAGCGCGCCGCGATCACCAGATCGCAGCCGAGCGCGATGCTCGCGCCGGCGCCCGCCGCGACGCCGTTCACCGCCGCGATCACCGGCACCGGCATCGCGCGCAGCCGCAATGCGAGCGGCTTGTAGAAGCGATCGATGACGTTGCCGACATCGGTCGGGCTTGCGCCGGGAGACAGGTCGGGCGCGACGGCCGGGTCGGCCAGATCCTGCCCGGCGCAGAAGCCGCGGCCTGCGCCCGTCAGCACCAGGCAGCGAACGCTCGTGTCGGCCTCGACCTCGGCCAGCGCCGCGGCGAGTTCGACGTGCATCTCGGAGGTGAAGCTGTTGAGCGCCTTCGGGCGGTTCAAGGTGAGCGTGCGCACCGCTCCGCTTTGCGTGCTCACCACGAGGGGGTATGACATGGGGTTCTCCTGCCGTGCCGGCGGCACCAAAAACATACTCGACCGACCGGTCAGTAAAGTTTAGTGCGAATCCGCTGCGATGCAGCGCGCATCGACCTCGGGGCTTACCCGCGGGTCTTGAGAAACGCGAGCAGACCGCGCTCGGCCGACGACAAGCCGGCGCGCCGCGGGCGAACCGCGTCGCGGTCGGCCTTCGCCGAGCCCGTCAGCAATGCCAGCACGCGCGGGTGCACGTAGGCCTTGCGGCACACGGCCACCGTGTTACCGAGCCGCGCGGCGACTTCCCCGAGCAGGCGCTTCGCGCCAGCCAGTGTCGGCTGTTCGGCTTCGGCCGGGTCCAGCGCATGCCAGAGCTGCAGTGCGAGCACGCTGCCGTGCCAGGTGCGAAAGTCTTTCGCAGTGAACTCGCCGCCGCTGGCCTCGCGCAGGTAGTCGTTGACATCGGACGAATCGATCGTGTGGGCTTCGCCCGCATCGTCGAGGTACTGGAACAGCGACTGCCCCGGCAAGGCCTGACAACGCTTGACGACGCGCGCGACGCGGCTGTCGTGCAAGGCCACTTCGTGAGCGACACCGCTCTTGCCCTTGAAGCGCAACTTCAGTTCGTGGCCTTGAACCACCGCATGGCGATTGCGCAGCGTGGTCAGGCCGAACGAGCCGTTGCTGCGGGCATATTCGTCGTTGCCCACGCGCACCAGCGTCGCGTCGAGCAGCCGCACGATCGCCGCGATCACAGTGGCACGCAGCACGCGCTCGCCGACAGGCGCGGAGAGGTCGTGTGTCACGCGAGCGCGGATGCGCGGCAACGCGGCGCCGAATGCCTGCAGCCGATCGAACTTGGTCTCGTCGCGCGCCGTGCGCCAGTGCGGGTGATAGCGATATTGCTTGCGGCCCCGCGCATCGCGACCGGTGGCCTGGAGGTGGCCGTGGGGCAGCGGGCAGATCCAGACCTGTGAATACGCCGGAGGAATCGCGAGCTGGCGGATACGTGTGAGCTCGGCCGCGTCGCGAAGCGGCGATCCGTCGGCGCGGCGGTACGAGAAGCCGTCTCCTCGGCGCAGGCGGCGAATGCCCGGCGATTCGTCGCTGACGTAGACGAGGCCGCGCGGAACCTCTGCCGCCGCATCGGCGCCGGTCACTGACTTCGTCGGCATCGGCACCTCAGCGCTTCAACGCGCTCTCGAGCTGCGCCTTGTTCATCTTCGAGCGCCCTTCCAGCCCACGCTCGCTCGCCTCGTTGCGCAGTTGCGCAGTTGCGCGAGCGTGCGGCCGGCCGCACCGCTGTGCGAGCGCAAGCCACCACGGCGGCCGGCCGAGATGTCGTTGAGCGATGAAGCACTCGCCTCTTTCGACTCGCCGTGCTGCGCGCGCTCCTTGTTGACGGTGCGCGCGGCGATCTCCTCGGCGAGTTTCGTGCCCTTGCCGCGTTCGCGCAGGCTTTGCTTGATGTGTTCGTACTGGCGCTCACGCTTGGCGCTCCATTCATTGCTAGGCATCTCGACTCCTCAGGCGAATGGAAGAAGCGGCGGCACGAACCCGCTGGCGGGATTCACGACGCGCCCAGGCAGAAATCGGCGGCTCGTGGGTCGGCGGCTCCTTCACCGGGTCGGGGTGTTCCGGCCGCAGCGGGTCGTGAACCGGCACCACGTCGGGTGCTGGCGCCGGCGGAATCGGCGGCGGGCGATTCGGGTTGGTGTCCGGAATCGTCGGCGGCTCGCTGTGATCGAACTGGATCATCGTGACTTCTCCTTCGCGTTGAAATCGAGTGCCTTCATCGCCTTGACGAGCGTCTGCCTCGAAGAAGCGAGCGCGCCCCAGGGCTCGTTGCCGCGCGCCAGCCGCGCGTCGACGTTGCGCAGGGTCCAGTGCGCGCCACCATCGATCTGCGCGAGCTCGCTCCAATCGAGCGGCACCGAGACGCCCAAGCCGGGCCGCGCGCGTGCCGACCAGGCCGATGCGGTGGTCGCACCCCAGCCGTTGCGCAGGTAGTCGATGAAGATCTTGCCGACCCGGTTGCGCGGCCCACTCTTCGCGACGAATCGCTGCGGCACCACCTGCGCCATGTGCACGACGATCGCCTGCGAGAACTGCCGCACCGCCTGCCATTCGTGCCTGGCCGCGAGCGGCACGATCAGGTGCAAGCCCTTGCCGCCGCTGGTCTTCAGCAGGGTCTTCAAGCCGAGTTCGTCGAGAAAGGATTGCACCAGCTGCGCCGCTTCGCGCACTGCCGGCCATGCGACGCCCTCGCCGGGATCGAGGTCGAACACCATCCGGTCCGGACGCAGCATTGCGCGCGTCGTCATGTTCCAGGTGTGCAGCTCGATCACGTTCATCTGCGCGGCCGATTGCAGGCCCTTCGCGGAGGCAACGACGAGCAAAGATTCGTGTCCCGGGTCGAGCGCCTTGTCGAGCAGCTCGATGCCGGGCAGCGCGTTCTCGTCGGCGTGCTTCTGGAAGAACTGCGCACCGCTCACGCCCGCCGGCGCGCGTACCAGCGCGACCGGCCGCGCCTTCAGGTGCGGCAGCATCAGCGCCGAGACGCGCGCGTAGTAGTCGGCCAACTCGCCCTTGGTGACGCCGCTGGCCGCGTCGATCACGCGCTCGGCATGGGTGACACGGGCCGTCGCCGGAGAACGTTTCGCGGCCGGCGCCTTCATCGCTTTCTCCTTGACGATCCGTGTCGCCGGCTTGTCGTCGCGCAGGCCGTGGAATACCGCATGACGTATGCGACCGGTCGTCGTCCATTGGGCGAACGAGACCTCCGCAATCAAGCGCGGCTCGACCCAATGGGGCTTCATGTCGCTGCGCGCGCCGACCTTGGCGGGCGCGTCGCTGAACGGGGTGCGCGTCATGCGGAGCCGGTCGAGCCGCGACCGCAGTGACGCGAGCGTGCGCTCGTCGAAGCCGCCGCCGACGTTGCCGGCATAGCGCAGATCGCCCTTCGCGTCGTGCACGCCGAGCAGCAGCGCACCGATGCCGGTGCGCGCGCCTTTCGGTTCGGTGTAGCCGCCGATCACGAACTCCTGGCGCTTCAGCGTCTTGAGCTTCACCCAGTCGGGCGAACGCGCGCCTGTCCGATAGGTCGAATCCTTGCGCTTGCCGATCAGCCCTTCGAGGCCGGCCTCGCGGGCCGAAGCGAGCAGCGCGGCAGGGTCGCCGGCGAACGATTCGCTGAAGCGGATCAGCGCCTGCGGCTTCTTCGCGAGCAGCGCCTGCAGTCTTTCGCGCCGCTCGGTCAGCGGCCGAGCGCGCAGGTCTTCGCCGTCGTCGAACGGCAGATCGAACACGAAGTAGGTCAGCGCGCTCGTGCGCTTCGAGGCGAAAGCGTTCTGTAGTGCTTGAAAGTCTGGCACGCCGTTGTCGTCGAGCACGACGATCTCGCCGTCGAGCCAGCATGGCTTCAGCTTGCATGCGCGGATCGCCTCGACGAGCTTCGGCAGCTTCTCCGACCAGTCGTTGCCGTTGCGCGTGAAGCAGCGCACCGAGCTGCCGTGCACGCGCGTCAACAGGCGGTAGCCGTCGAACTTGATCTCGTAGAGCCAGTCGCTGCCAGGCGGAATGGCATCGACCAGCGTCGCGAGCTGAGGTGCGAGCGTGGCAGGGAGCGCGGTCTTCTCGCGTCTTGTCGCACGCGGCTTCTGGATCACGCTGTCGGGCGCTGCAGTGAGCACATCGAAGTCGGCGCTCGCGCGTGCCTGCGCGTCGCGCTCCTTCATCAGCAGCCAGCTCGGCTGACGCTCGCCGCCCCGCGGCTTCATGCGCACCAGCGCCCAGCGGCCGCGCAGCTTTTCGCCATCGAGGTCGAACTTGAGGTGGCCGTCGCGCAGGCCCTGGCGCGCGTCGCCGAGCGGCGACCACGCGCCGCGGTCCCAGACGATCACGGTGCCGGCGCCATAGTGCTTCGGCGGGATCGTGCCTTCGAAGTCGGCATACGACAGCGGGTGGTCCTCGACCTGCACGGCCATGCGTTTGACAGACGGGTCGAGACTCGGCCCCTTCGGCACCGCCCAGCTCTTCAGCGTGCCGTCGAGTTCGAGACGAAAGTCGTAGTGCAGGCTGCGCGCAGCGTGCTTCTGGACCACGAACGAGAGTCGGTCTGCCGAACGGCCGACCTCGCCGCGCGGCTCCACGGTGTGCGCGAAATCGCGCATCCGGTGGTAGTCGGCGAGCGCGTTCGAAACCGCCATCGCAGGCTCACCCGGCACGCTTCTTCTTCGCAAGCGCGGTCTTCGCGGGAGCGCGTTTGGCAGCCTCCCCTCCCTTCAGGCTGCGCTTGAGCAACTCGGTCAGGTCGATGATGTCGGCCGACTTCACGGGCGTGTCTGCCGCCTGCGGTTGCACGACGGTTTCGGTTTCGCCAGACTCGACCTTGCGATGCACGAGCGCCATCACTTCGTCCTTGAACGAATCGCGGTAGTCCTCGGGCTTGAAGGGCTTGGTCATGTCGCCGACGAGTTGCGCCGCCATCTTCAGTTCGGCCTCGCTCAAGCCCGCCGCCTTGGCGCCCTCGGCCGGCAGGTTCAGGTCGCTCCACGGCTTGATGTCGGCGCCCCAGCGCAGCAGGTTCAGCACGAGCGCCGGGCCGACCGGGACCAGCGCCGCCAAATGCTGCTTGGTCTGGATCACGACCCGCGCCAGGCCTATGCGCTGCGTCTTGAGCAATGTCTCGCGCAACAGCGCATACACCTTCGCGCCTTTGCCGATGGGTGCCAGGTAGTAGGGCCGGTCGAGGTAGACGAACGGGATCTCATCGGCCGCCACGAAGGCCTCGATGTCGATCGACTGGGTCGACTGCGGGTACGCCGCGGCGATCTCCTCGTCGCTGAGCACCACGTAGTGACCGTCCTCGACCGCGACGCCCTTGACGATGTGCTCCTTCGTGATCTCCTTGCCGGTCTTCTTGTTGATGCGCTTGTAGCCGACCGGGTCCATGCTGCGCTTGTCCAGCCAGTCGAAATCGATCGCGTGGTCGGAGGTCGCGGTGTGCAGGCTCACCGGTATGTGCACCAACCCGAAGCTGATCGCGCCCTTCCAGACGATGCGGGAACCGGTGGCCATGGTCCGCTACTCCTCAACGCAGTTCGAAACATCGCACCCGTTCGCTGGCGGCCTGCGCCGGCGGCACGGCGAGCAGCATCAGGTCGTCGGGGCACGGGCATTGGCTGGCCGAACGAAGCAGGTTGTCGACGATGAAGCCGTCGTCCTCGATCACCTCGCCCAGCAGTCGCTGCTGGCTATCGAACAGCAAGGCCCTCGGCACATCGTCGAGCAGAAGGAGGAATTTCGGCGCTGCGTTCATCACCGATAATCGTCCGGCAGCGCCATTGCGCCAGCCAGTCCATGGCGCCGGATTCGGATGTCGGAGAAAACCTACGGTCACGTCAATGGAGGTGACAGCCACCAACCCCCTGAACTGGGGTTTCGTTCGCGCCGACCGCACGCGACAATCGTGTCACAAAAGCACACACCACCCGCACTGCAGCGCGTCGCATACTCTTCACGTGATCGAGCCGAAACTGATGCAACCCACCTACTTTGCACAATATCGAGGATTCGAGTTTCAATGTTCTCCGCAGCGGCTCGGCGCCAACGCGTTCGCGCCCCGGCTGGTGATCTACGACAGCAACGAGGCGGTGACGGTGGAGATTCCGCTCAGTGTGCCGACCCCGCCCTTCACCGACCCGACGGTAGCCGCGCACCTTGCCTTCGCCCAAGGGCGTCGCTGGGTCGACGGTGGCTACGATGCCGCGATGGCCGCAGCCGCCGGCCGTGGCCCGCAACTGCTGGAGTATTGACACCACGCGCGGCGCGAGCCGCACGCAAACACACTCGGGGCGCCATTCGGCGCCCCGTTCTCGTTGGCGCCGACCACGGATCAGCGCAGCGGCAAGCGGATCACCGCGGCGAGCTCGATGCCATCGAGCGGTTCGGCGCTCGCGACGATCACCGCCGCATCGCGGCGTTGCGACCGCCGACCGAGCGCCGCGTGCAGACAGCGGATCGAAGCAGAGTCGAGCGCCGCGCCGGGCTCGTCCAGCAACACGAGCGCACGGCCCGATGCGAGCCCTGCGGCGAGCCAGACCTTGCGCTTCGAGCCGGTCGAGAGCATGTACAGCGGCTTGTCGAGGTGCGGGACCAAGGCGAAACCCGCCACGAGCATCTCCCATTCGGTCGCATCGAAGCCTGCATCTTCCTCGCCCAGCAAGGCCGTGCAGGCGCGCGCGGTGAGCGGCTCGCAGGCATCGGCGCCCCGGTCGCTCAGTAAGGGGTGCTTGAACAGACGACGCCGATAGGCATCGCGGTCGATGCCGAGTTGCGCGCCGTCCAGCGTGAGCAGACCCGCCGCAGGCAGATCGCCCGACAGGCAACGCAGCAGCGTCGTCTTGCCGCTGCCGGTGTCGCCCTGCAGGAGCGTCACGCCGCCGGTGATCGAGATCGACCAGTCGGACGCGATCGGCGCCTGCCCCGCGTACGCGAAGCGCAGGCCCTGCACCTGCAGGAGCGCCGCGGCGGGTGCGCTCACGCGAGGGGCCGCAGCCGCATGCGCCCCGGCAGCGGGGTCGACTGGTGCAACACGTCTTCGGCCAGCCACACCGCCGAGCGCAGCGCGCGCTCGGCGACCGCGGGCAACGGCAGTTGCTGGTAATCGTCGTTGAAAACCTCGAAACTGAAGTCGCCGCGGTAACCGAGCGCGTTCAGCCGCATCATCAGTTCGGCCAACTGGTCACTGTGCACGCCTTCACCCGGAAACACGCGAAAGTGCCGCGCCGTTTCGATGCGCTGCTCGACGGTGTCGATCGCATGCCACATGAAGTCGGCCAGTTGCACGAGAAAGATCTTGGCGGGGTCGAGCATTTCGATGTCGTCCTGCGGCGTCTTCGAGGCCAGCAGGTGGAACGAATCGATCACCAGACCGAGGTTGGGCGCATCGGCGCGGCAGACGATGTCCCAGGCAGTCGTGTACTCGTTGACGTGGCGCCCCCACGACAGCCCCTCGTACGCGATGCGGATGCCCATCGGCAGCGCCAGCATGGCGAGCTTGCGCAGATCGCGGGCGAGCAACTCGGGGTCGCCAGTGGCGTGGGTCGAGGTCGAGGAGCACACCAGCAGCAGCTTCGCGCCGACCGCCACGCACATCTCGAGCATGCTCTTGGCGATGTCGACCTTGTACTCGTGCAGGTGCCCGCTCAGGCCTTCGAAATCGCGCAGCACCTGAAAGCCCGTGACGCGCAAGCCGCTGGCCTTGACGATCTTCACCGCGGCCTCCACGCCCTCGGGGTGCCCGACGAGGTCGCGCGCCATCAGCATGACCTGCGAGAAGCCCGCGGCGCGGATCGCGGCCAGCTTGTGCGGCAGCGTACCCGCGAGCGAGATCGTGTCCATGCCGAAATCGGCGATGTTGAGGTGATCGGTCTGCATGGCGCGGGTCTCAGCGCACGTCGTGCACGAGCTCGAACATCGCGCCGCCGAGGTAGCTCACCGTCAGCGCCCCGCGCGACTCCGAATGCACCTGCTGCGATTCGACGAAGGCGACGCCGCGCTGCTGCAGCGCCTTGACGGCGGCCAGCACGTCGGGCGTGCCCAGGCCCAGGCGGCGCAGGTCTTCGTCGCCTTCGAGGTCGAGGATGCCCGGCTCCGGCTCGATCAGTTGCAGGCAGAAGCTCTGGCACGGGCTGCGCAGCACGCGCCCCTTCGGCAGGATGCCGAAGCGCTCTTCGTCGGGCAGCAGGCTGAAACCGAACAGCTCGCGGTAGAACTCGGTCCAGTCTTCCATGCGGTCGTTGCCGATGTACTGCACCACGCCGAACCAGTGCAGACCGCCCACCGCCGGTGGTTTCGGGTCGACCGTGGGAATGAGCACGAAGTCGACGTCGTAGATCGAGAACTCGCGGTAGCGGTCGACGAAATAGATCCGGCTCGCGCCGACCCCGTGGATCGCCGGGATGTTCAGCTCCATCACCTCGACGTTCGTCGGCACGGCCCAGGCGCCGCGGTCGAGCACGTGCCGGTAGGCCCGCGCCGCGTCGCGCACGCGCAGCGCGATCGCGGCGATCACCGGCGTCTCGTTCGGCTGCACCGTGCGCGCCACGCCGCTCGCATGCGCGTTGATGATGATGTTCATCTCGCCCTGCCGGTACAGAAGCACTTCGCGCGAGCGATGCCGTGCCACCGGTTGGAAGCCCATCATCTCCAGTACCTGGCCGAGCGCCTGCGGCTTGGAGGTCGAGAACTCGATGAACTCGATGCCGTCCAGGCCCAGCGGGTTGGTGGCGTCCGAGATCGATTCACGGTCGAGGCGTTCTGGCATGGCACTCCTTCTGGTGTTGCGGCCAATGGTATCCGGCAGAAAAGGAACATCGCGACGCGCGTCGACACCGGCTCAAATCACCGCGCGCAGAACCTGAACCACATCCTGCAGCGCGGGCAGCAGCCTCTTGAGCGCGGAGTCACCGGGGTACGCCTGTGCCTGGTAGGTCATGCTGACTGCACCGGCGCATTGCCCCTTTCGATCGGTCAGCGCGGCGGCAATGCCGCACAGACCGGTGTCGAGGTATTGATCGGCGAGCCAGTGGCCTTGCCGTCGGGCGGTCGCGATCGAAGCTCGCAAGGCGGCGGGGTCGGTGATCGTCTGGGCAGTGAAACGGGCCAGCTCCTGGCTCGTGAGCCAGGCATCGAGCCGGGACGCCTCCAGGTTCGCGAGGATCACGAAACCCGGCGCCACCACATGCGCCGGCACGCGCGCGCCCGCGTGGAAGCCGATCGACACGATGCGCGGCGAGTTGCTGCGCGAGAGATACACGATCTCGTGACCGTCGAGCACGCTCAGGTTCGCGGTCTCGCCGGTCTGCATCGACAGGCGTTGCAAGAAGGGCTGCACCACGCGCGGCAGGCGCGCCGCCTCGAGGTAGCTGCGGCCCAGCCGAAGGATCGCAGGCAGCAGCCAGTAGTGCTTGCCGTCGGTGTCGGCATAACCGAAATGCACCAGGCTCACGAGGTAGCGGCGCGCGGCAGTGCGCGTGAGCCCCGCCAGTTCGCCGGCCTCGGAAGCGGTCAGCCGCGGGTGGTTGTCGGAGAACGATTCGATCACCCGCAGGCCCTTGCCCAGGCCTTCGATCAGCAGGCTGCGGTCAATTTCCGATGAGGCCATGACGCTCGAATTGGTAGTAACCCGCATTGCGATCACGAGTCACTCGCGGGCGATCGATCATCGAACGTCGACCAGCGACCGTCTATGGGAAAAACCCCGCGCGCTGCCTACAGTCATTGGGTCGCAATCGAGCGTTCGATGCTGCTGCGGCAGACCATCAAGCAAAAGGAGACGAGCATGATGAACCCCGCCATGACCCACGAGCCGCAAGGCCGGCACCAGACCAAGAAGGCCACCGCCAGCGGCTGGATCGGCTCGGTGCTCGAGTACTACGATTTCTTCATCTACGCGACCGCCGCGTCGCTGATCTTTCCGCAGATCTTCTTCCCGAAGGGCGACCCGAAGACCGCGATAGTCGCCTCGCTCGCCACCTACGGCGTGGGCTACGTGGCAAGGCCGATCGGCGCGTTCTTCCTCGGCCACTGGGGCGACACGCACGGCCGCAAGCAGGTGCTGATCATCTGCATGTTCCTGATGGGCTTTTCGACCATGGCGGTCGGCCTGCTGCCCACGTACGACCAGGTCGGCCTGCTCGCCCCGGCACTGCTGGTGTTGATGCGCCTGATCCAGGGCTTCGCGGTCGCCGGCGAGATCTCGGGGGCGAGCTCGATGATCCTCGAGCACGCGCCGTTCGGTCGGCGCGGCTTCTACGCGAGCTTCACGCTGCAGGGCGTGCAGTTCGGCCAGATCCTGGCGGCTGCGATCTTCCTGCCGCTCGCGCACTACATGCCCGAACAGGCGTTCAACGCGTGGGGCTGGCGCATTCCTTTCCTGCTCAGCTTCGTCGTGATCATCGCCGGCTACATCATCCGCAAGCAAGTCGACGAGACGCCGGCCTTCGCGGAAGCCGAGACCAAGGGCGCGGTGCCGAAGTCGCCGGTCATGCAGGCCATCACCACCAGTTGGGCCGACATGCTGCGCGTGATCTGCATGGCGCTGATGAACGTGATCCCGGTCGTCACGACCATCTTCGGTGCGGCCTACGCGGTACAGGCCAGTTACGGCATCGGCTTCAGCAAGGACATCTACCTGTGGATTCCGGTGCTCGGCAATTGCCTGGCGATCATCGTGATTCCGTATGTCGGCAACCTCTCGGACCGCATCGGCCGGCGCCCGCCGATCATCATCGGCGCGATCGGTGCGGGCATCCTGTCGTTCGCCTACCTGTACGCGATCAGCATCAAGAACGTACCGCTGGCGATCGCGATGTCGCTGCTGATGTGGGGCGTGGTCTACCAGGGCTACAACGCCGTGTTCCCGAGCTTCTACCCGGAGCTGTTCCGCACCCGCAACCGCGTCTCGGCGATGGCGATCTCGCAGAACCTGGGCACGCTCGTGACCGCGATGCTGCCGGCGCTGTTCGCCGCCGTGGCGCCCCCGGGCTCGATGAACATCCCGATGACGGTCGGCGCGATCACGCTCGGCGTGACCGTGATCGCCGCGCTCGCGGCCTTCAGCGCCCGCGAGACTTACCGCATCCAGATGAACGACCTCGGCGACCCGAACGCCGTGCCGGTCGACAAGGCCGCCTACGACCGCCAGCGCGAGCAGGCGGTCGACGAGTCGCGCATGGCGAAGGCGACCGCCTGATGTACCACCCTGCCAACGCCTCGGAGGCACCATGATCAGCGGCAAGACCACCCTCATCGGCCACCTCGGCTTCCCGACCGAGGCCTTCAAGGCGCCGATGATCTACAACCCCTGGTTCGAGAAGCACGGCATCGACGCGGTCGTGGTGCCGATGGGCGTGCGGCCGGAGGACTACGCGGCCACGCTGAAGCAGATCTTCCGCTTCAGCAACATCCGCGGTGCGCTGGTGACGATGCCGCACAAGGTGGCGACGATGTCGCTGGTCGACGAAGTGACGCCCACCGCACGCATCGCCGGCGCCGCCAACGCGATCCTGCTGCGGCCCGACGGCACGTTGCTCGGCGACCAGTTCGACGGCGCCGGTTTCGTGCGTGGCGTTCAGCGCAAGGGCTTGAAGCTGGCCGGCGCACGCGCACTCGTTTCAGGCAGCGGCGGTGTCGGCTCGGCGATCGCGGCCTCGCTGGCGGCGGCCGGCGTGGCCGAACTCACGCTGTTCGACAGCTTCCCCGGCTCGTCGGAGGCACTCGCCGGTCGACTGCGAGAGCACTACCCGCGACTCGTCGTCACGACCGGCTCGAACGATCCGGCCGGCTTCGACCTCGTCGTCAACGCGACGCCGCTGGGCATGAAGGACGACGACCCGCTGCCCTTCGACATGGCGCGCATCGCGCCTGCCACCTTCGTCGGCGAAGTCGTGATGAAGCAGGCGATCACGCCGCTGCTGGCGGCTGCGCAGGCCAAGGGCTGCGCGATCCAGGTCGGCACCGACATGCTGTTCGAGATGATCCCGGCCTACCTCGAATTCTTCGGCTTCGGCACCGCGACGCCAGACGAATTGCGTGCCGTCTCGCAGATCCGGTATTGATGCGCCGGCGCGATCAGCTTTCGAGTTGCTGCGCCTGCCAGGCCATGCGGGCCGGCGCGTTGAGCGCGCCGTAGGCGTCGTAGCGATCGACCCGCTGCACGATCTCGAAGAAGAAGCGATCGGCGAAGGTCTCGGTGTAGACGTGGAAGTAGTCGCCCTCGACCGAGCGATCGAAGAGCACGCCGATTTCGCGCAGGCGCGCGGCGACCGCCGGTTCGATGTCGAAGCGGGTCACGAGGTCGTCGTGGTAGTTGCCGGAGATGGGCACGAACCGCACGCCGCGTGCGCGCAGGCCGGCCACCGCCGAGAAGATGTCGTCGCAGGCGAAGGCCATGTGGTGCACGCCGCTGCCGCCGCTCGCGCGCACCGTTTGCGCTGTGCGGGTGCGCTGGCTCAACGACACGTTGAGCACCAGCCGCAGGCGGCGCGATGCGTCGGCGAAGCCGCTGCTGCGGATCAAGCCGAACGGGTCGGCGAGTTCCAGGCTGTCGCCGGCATGCAGGCCCAGCACGGCGCGACAGAACAGCACCCAGCTGTCGAGTTGATCCTGCGGCATGCCGAGCGCGATGTGGTCGATGCTGCGCAAGACCGGTGACGCGTCGACAGCATCCCCTTCGGCGATGAAGTCGACGGCATCGAAGCGTGCCGCGGCCGCGCCGGTCGGAGCGAAGTGAATCAGCATGCCGCCTGGTGCGACGATCGCCGGCATCGCCAGTTCCTGCTGGCCGAGCGGGCTGAAGAAGCGCGCCGACAGCAGCGCCGAGGCCCGCGCCGCCGCCTGCGCCGGCAGCGCAGTGCCCAGGCCGAGCGCGCACACGCAGGCGCCGTGCGCGTCGAAGCGCGCACGCGCGTGCGAATCGGCCTGGGCGTTGACGATCAGCCGGATCGCGCCTTGCGCGTACAGCCTCACCTGCTTGCTGCGATGCCGGCCGGCAAGGCGAAAGCCGAGTTGCTCGAGCAGCGCGCCGAGCGCTGCCGCCCCGGCTTCATCGACCGCGACTTCGATGAACGACACGCCTTCCATCGGCTGCACGAGCGGCGGCTCGAACAACTCGGTTCGATCGAGTGCAGCGCGGGCGAGCGTGTCGCCCTGCGCCGCGGTCGCCTGCAACCGTGGCCGGGCCTGGCTCTCGAGGTGCAGCAGCGAGCGCATCGCATCGGTGGCGGTGCGGCGGTTCGGCGTCTCGCGGAACACGTCGTTGAAGATCTCGAGCGAAAGCGGCCCCGTGTAGCCGGCACGCAGCACCTGCTCGAAGAAGCCATCGAGGTCGAACTGGCCCTGGCCGGGGAAGCAGCGAAAGTGCCGCGCCCACTGCAGCACGTCCATCGCCATACGCGGCGCGTCGGCCATCTGCAGGAAGAAGATCTTCTCGCCGGGGATGTCGGCGATGCCGGTCGGGTCGTCGTTCAGCGACAACGTGTGGAAACTGTCGAGGATCAGCCCGAGGTGGGGGTGTTCGGCGCGCTTGACGATCTCCCAGGCCTGGCCGTACAGCTTCACGTGACGGCCCCAGGCGAGCGCCTCGAAGCCGATGCGCAGGTTGCGCCGCGCGGCGCGCTCGGCGAGCACGTGCAACTGTGCAGCCGCGCGTTCGGGCTCGGGCAAAGCCAGCGGCGAGGTGTTGGAGCACACCAGCACCAGCGGTGCGCCGAGTTCCTGCATCAGGTCGAACTTGCGCTCGGCGCGTTCGAGGCTGCGCTGGAATTGCGGCTCGGGCATGCCCTCGAAATCGCGGAACGGCTGGTAGAGATCGATGCCGAGGCCGAGATCAGCGGCGATCGTGCGCAGGTCTTTCGCGCTGCCGGCGAACTGGACGAAATCGTTCTCGAACAGCTCGATGCCGTCGAAGCGCGCCGCGGCGATGGCTTCGAGCTTCTGCCGCAGCGTGCCGCTCAGCGAAACCGTGGCGATCGCGCGGCGCACGGGGTCAACGCCTTGGTGTGACCGCCGGTCAGACGCGTTCGACGATCACCGCGATGCCCTGCCCCACGCCGATGCACATCGTGCACAGCGCGTAGCGGCCCTTGGTCTTTTGCAACTGGTTCACCGCCGTCGTGATCAGGCGCGCACCGCTCGCACCGAGCGGGTGGCCGAGCGCGATCGCGCCGCCGTTCGGGTTGACGCGCGGGTCGTCGTCCTGCAGACCCAGATCGCGCATCACCGCCAGGCCTTGCGCGGCGAAGGCTTCGTTCAGCTCGATCACGTCCATCTGCGCGAGCGCGAGGCCGGTGAGCTCGAGCACCTTGCGCGTGGCCGGCGCAGGCCCGAAGCCCATGATGCGCGGCGCGACGCCGGCGGTCGCCATGCCGACGATGCGCGCCAGCGGCGTGAGGCCGTGTTTCGCGGCAGCAGAATCGTTCGCGAGCAGCAACGCACAGGCGCCGTCGTTGACGCCGGAGGCGTTGCCCGCCGTCACCGTGCCGTCCGGGCGCACCACGCCCTTGAGCTTCGCGAGTGCCTCCATGCTGGTCTCGCGCGGGTGCTCGTCCTTCGAGACGAGCAGCGGATCGCCCTTCTTCTGCGCCACCGAAACCGGCGTGATCTCGGCGTCGAAGAAGCCGCTCTTCTGCGCCGCCACCGCCTTGAGCTGCGAAGCCAGCGCCATGCGGTCTTGCGCTTCGCGCTCGATCTTGAAATCGGTCGCGACGTTCTCGGCGGTCTCGGGCATCGAATCGACGCCGTGCAGCTGGCGCATGACCTTGTTGACGAAGCGCCAGCCGATCGTCGTGTCGTAGACCGCGTTGGCGCGGCTGAACGCGCTCTCGGCTTTCGGCATCACGAACGGCGCGCGGCTCATGCTCTCGACGCCGCCGGCGATCATCAGCTGCGCCTCGCCGCTCTTGATCGCACGCGCGGCGGTGCCGGTGGCGTCCATGCCGGAGCCGCACAGGCGGTTGATGGTCGAGCCGGGCAGCGCGATCGGCAGGCCCGCGAGAAGGCTGGACATGCGCGCGACGTTGCGGTTGTCTTCACCGGCCTGGTTGGCGCAGCCGTAGATCACGTCGGCGACCGCCGCCCAGTCGACTTTCGGATTGCGTGCCATCAGCGCACGCAACGGCACGGCGCCCAGGTCGTCGGTGCGCACGGTCGCGAGCGAGCCGCCGTAGCGGCCGAAGGGCGTGCGGATCGCGTCGCAGATGAAGGCGTCTTGGGTCATGTCGTGTCTCCGTTGTTCGGTTTCAGTTCAGCGGATCAGCGCAAGAGCGGGACCGCGGTCAAAGCCTGCAGCTCGTCGAAGCTCAGACCCTCGACCTTCTCGACCAGCTTCAGGCCGGCAGGCGTCACCTCGATGATCGCGAGCTCGGTGTAGATGCGGCTGACGCAACCGATGCCGGTGAGCGGATAGGTGCAGCGTGGGACGATCTTGCTTTCGCCCTTCTTGGTCGTGTGTTCCATCATCACGAAGGTGCGCTTGGCGCCGATCGCCAGATCCATCGCACCGCCGACCGCGGGGATCGCATCCGGCGCACCGGTGTGCCAGTTGGCGAGGTCGCCCGTGGACGAGACCTGAAACGCGCCGAGCACGCAGATGTCGAGGTGCCCGCCGCGCATCATCGCGAAGCTGTCGGCGTGGTGAAAGAAACTGCCTCCGGGCAACAGCGTCACCGGCTGCTTGCCGGCGTTGATCAGGTCGTAGTCTTCCTCGCCCTTGGCCGGCGCCGGACCCATGCCGATGACGCCGTTCTCGCTGTGCAGCACCACTTCCTTGTCGGCCGGCAAATGATTCGCCACCAGCGTGGGCAGGCCGATGCCGAGGTTCACGACGGCGCCGTCGAAGATGTCTTTCGCGACACGTTGCGCCATCTCGTCGCGGGTCCACTTGTTCATCTCTTGTCTCCTCAGGCCACTTGCTTGAAGCCACCGGCGGTGGTCGCGACCCGCGGCACCTTGACGATGCGCTGCACGAACAAGCCGGGCGTGACGACCGCTTCGGGATCGAACTCGCCGAGCTCGACGATGTCGTGCACGGTCGCCACCGTGACCTTCGCGGCCATCGCCATCACCGGGCCGAAATTGCGCGCGGTCATGCGGTAAGTGAGGTTGCCCCAGCGATCGCCGCGCTCGGCGCGGATCAGCGCGTAGTCGGCATGGATCGGCGCTTCGAGCACGTACATGCGACCGTCGATCTCGCGGGTCTCCTTGCCCTTGGCGAGATCGGTGCCGTAGCCGGTCGGCGTGAAGAAGCCGCCGATGCCGGCACCGGCGGCGCGAATGCGCTCGGCGAGGTTGCCCTGCGGCACGAGTTCGAGCTCGATCTCGCCGCTGCGGTAGAGCGCGTCGAAATGGTGGCTGTCCGCCTGGCGCGGGAACGAGCAGATGATCTTGCGCACCCGCTTCTTCGCGAGCAGCGCGGCCAGGCCGGTGTCACCGTTGCCGGCGTTGTTGTTGACGATGGTCAGGTCTTTCGCGCCCTGTGCGATCAGCGCATCGACCAATTCGTTCGGCAGACCGGCGGTGCCGAAGCCGCCGATCATCACGGTCGCGCCGTCGGGCACGTCGGCGAGCGCGGCCTCGGTGCTGGGGAGGATCTTGTCGATCATGTTTGTCTCCGGTGCGTTTCAGACGTCGAAGAACACGGTCTCGCCATCGCCCTGCAGGCGGATGTCGAAACGGTAGACGACCTGGCCGCCCTTGTCTTCGCGCTGCGCGACCAACGTGGCGCGGCGCGCCTCCCATTCGATGATGTTCAGCACCGCGTCCTTCTTGTTCGCTTCGGCCTCGTCGCTGAAATACAGGCGCGTGTTCAGCCCGAGGTTGATGCCGCGTGCGACCACCCAGACGTTGATGTGCGGCGCCATGAAGCGGCCGTTGCGGCCGGTGACCACGCCGGGCTTGATCGTGTCGAAGGTGTAGACGCCGCTGTCGAAGTCGGTGCAGCTGCGGCCCCAGCCGCGAAAATTCTCGTCGAGCGCCTTGCCGGGTTGCTGGTCGGCCGGGTGCGCGTACTTGCCCTCGGCGTTGGCCTGCCAGATCTCGATCAGCACGTCTTTCAGCACCGTGCCGATGCCGTCGAACACACGGCCTTCGATGCGGATGCGCTCGCCGCGGGTCTTCTCGTTCGTCAGCACGCTGCCGAAATTGTTCTCGAAGATCTCGAAGCCCGCGGCGCGCGGCGCCAGGCCGATGTGGACGTAAGGGCCGGCGGTCTGCGAGGCTGTTTCCCGCATCAGCGGCTTCATCTGTTGCTGACTCATTTCGGGGCTCCGTGCACGGCGTTCTCGAACAGCGTGGCGCGCTGGCCGCGCAGCACGATGTCGAAGCGGTAGGCGCGGCTGTCGAGCTGCACGAAAGCGCTGCGGTCCTGCAGCGCGATCAGGCCGCGGATCTGCTCCTCGCTCGGGATGATCTGCACGATCGGGCAGGTCGCGATCAGCGGGTCGCCCTCGAAATACATCTGCGTGATCAGGCGCTGCACCCAGCCACTGCCCGACACGGCGTAGTGGATGTGCGCGGGCCGCCAGTCGTTGACGCGGTTGCGCCACGGGTACGGGCCGGGGCGGATCGTGCGGTAAGCGTAGTAGCCGTTCTCGTCGGTCAGCATGCGCCCGCAACCGCCGAAGTTGGGGTCGAGTGCGCCGATGTACTGGTCCTTCTTATGGCGGTAGCGGCCGCTGGCATTGCATTGCCAGACTTCCACCAGCGCGTTCTTCACCGGCCGGCCGAGTTGATCCTGCACGTAGCCGTGCACGAGGATGCGCTCGCCGATCGGCAGGCCGTCTTTCGCGGCGTTCATGATCAGGTCGTTGTCGAGCGAGCCGAACTCTTCCGGCCGGAACACCGGCGCGGTCACTTCCGAGAGCGAGTTCTGCAGCGAGATGAGCGCCAGCCGCGGCGAGCGCAGCACGCTGGTCTTGTAGGCCGGCGTGAGCGCGGCCGGGTGCGACGTGGTGTCGCGCATCATGTATTCGGCGTCGGGCGCGGGCGTTCGGCTCACGGCGTGTCTCCTGGCGAATGTTGTTGTGCAGTTGGTCGTCTGCTCGATCGGCGAATCCGGAGCGTACCGAACGAGCCCAGGCCCATCAAGGGCGATAATCGACATTCGGTGCGGTGATCGCACACTGATTTGGAGCAGGAAGTTGCCTCTGGAAAGCGCATTCGAGCACACGCCCCGATCCGCCGTGCCGGCGCGCGCTCAGGCGCCGGGAGAGTACGCCGGCGACCCGAACTTCATGGCCTCGCTGGCGCGCGGCCTGCACGTGATCCGCGCCTTCTCGGAGTACCGGCGCCACCTGACGATCTCGCAGATCAGCCAGTCGACCGGCTTGTCACGCGCGGCGGTGCGGCGCTGTCTCTACACGCTGACCAAGCTCGGCTATGCCGCGGAGGAAAACAAGCGCTTCTCGTTGCGCCCCCAGGTGCTGACACTGGGGCACGCCTACCTGTCGTCGACCCCGCTCGCGGTGCTGGCGCAGCCCTACCTCGACGAGGTCAGCCGCGTGCTGCGCGAATCGTGCTCGGCGGCGATCCTCGACGGCCACGACATCGTCTACATCTGCCGCTCGGCCGAGACGCGGATCATGTCGATCAGCCTGCTGGTGGGCACGCGCCTGCCGGCGTACTGCACGTCGATGGGGCAGGTGCTGCTGGCGCATCTGCCGAGAGACGAACTCGAGGCTTACCTGCGGCAGGTGTCGCTGGTCGAGCGCACCGATCGAACGATCACGTCTGTCGCGAAACTGCGCGAGGCGCTCGCGCAGGCGCGCGAGACCGGTTTCGCGCTGCTCGATCAGGAACTGGAGGTCGGCCTGCGCTCTATTGCGGTGCCGGTGCGCGACCTGCGGGGCAACGTGGTCGCGGCGATCAACGTCGGCACCCACGCCTCGCGAGCTTCGCCCGCAGACATGCAGGAGACTTTTCTGCCGAAGTTGCGGCAATGCGCCGGCGCGCTCGGCAACGTGCTGGCTGCGTGACGCACAGCCGGGGCCTCATTCGGCCGGAGATTCGGCGTCGAAGGGCGGCACGCCGAGCCGGGCGGCGCTGCGCTCGATGTCTGCCGCGAGCTTCGCGACCTTCTTGCTCAAGCCCTGCCACTGGCGGATGCCGTCGTTGACCGGGTCCATCGGGTAGTAGACCTTCTGGCCCTTCTCCTTCGAAGCCGAGATCGCGAAACGCACGAGATCGTTCAGCTCGAACGCGTAGTCGGTCATCAGCCGCCGTGTCTCGGCGACGTGCGCATCGATCAGCGCTTGGCGTTGTGGCGTCATCTGCATCAGGGTGGCCCCAAAGGAAAAGAGCCCGCTCCTTGCGGGGCGGGCTCTTGACTGTCGACGTCTTGTTCCAGGTTCTTCAACATGCAAGACCTGGTGGGCGATGAGAGGGTCGAACTCCCGACATCCTCCACGTCAAAGAGGCGCTCTACCACTGAGCTAATCGCCCGAGTCGCGCACTATAGCATGGCTCGTTGCAGCACTCACTTGCGCCGCACCGAGCGTACGCCAGCGATGTGCCCGGCCAGGCCCAGCACGTGCGCCAGGCGCGCCGCATCGGCGACCTCGATGGTGAAGGTCATCCAGGCCGTGCCACCACCCGAATCCTTGACCGACTGGGTCTTCACGCCGGTGACGTTCATCTTCTCTTTCGCGAACAGCTCGGAGATGTCGCGCAGCAGCCCCTGCCGGTCGGCCGCCTCGACCATCACATCGACCGGATAAAGCGCCGCCTTGTCGCCCCGCGGCGCTCCCCACGCGACCGCGATCACGCGTTCGGGCGAACGCTGCGCCATCTGCCGAAAATTGCTGCAGACCGCGCGGTGCACGGCCACGCCCTTGCCGCGCGTCACGTAGCCGCCGATCGGATCGGGCGGCGCCGGCCGGCAGCAGCGCGCCAGGCTCGTCATCAGCGATTCGACGCCCACCACCAGCACGCCGCCCTTCGGCGTCGCCTCGGACGGCCGACGCAGTGCGATCAGGTCGTCGGGCGTGGGCATCGGCTCGGCCGGGCGCAGCAGCGTTTCGATCGTGCGCAGCGAAAACTCGTCCTTGCCGACGACCTCGAACAGCGCGTCGGCCTGGCGGAAGCCCAGTTGCGCGGCCAGGTCTTCCAGCTTCATCGCCGTGCGCCCCTCGCGCTGCAGGAGCTTCTCGACCGCTTCGCGGCCGCGCGCGATGGTTTCCTTCTGCGCCTGCAGGTTGAACCAGGCGCGCACCTTGGCCTTGGCTCTGTGGCTCTTCAGGTAGCCGAGATCCGCGTTCAGCCAGTCCAGCGACGGGCCGCCCTCCTTGGTCGTGATCACGTCGACCGTCTGACCGCTGTGCAGCGGCGTGTTCAGCGGCAGCATCGCGCCGTCGACACGCGCGCCGCGGCATCGATGGCCGAGGTCGGTGTGCACGGTGTACGCGAAGTCGACCGGCGTCGCGCCGGCCGGCAGTTCGACGACGGCGGCGGCCGGTGTGAAGACGTAGATGCGGTCGTCGGCCGGCGGGTCTGCGGCGGTGTTCGGCGAAGAACCACCCTCTGCGGTGTCGCGCTCCCACGCCAGCAGCTGCCGCAGCACCGCCTTGCGTGCTTCCTGGATGCGCGCCTGCTGGTCGGCGTCGGCATGCACGCCGGCGTAGCCCTTCACGCCCGCATCCTTGTAGGCCCAGTGCGCTGCCACGCCGTGCTCGGCGTGCTCGTGCATCGCCTGCGTGCGGATCTGCACCTCGACCGCGCGGCCGCTGTCGTCCTGCACGACGGTGTGCAGCGACTGGTAGCCGTTCGGCTTCGGCCGCTCGATGTAGTCGTCGAACTCGCCGGCGATCGGGCGGAAGAGTTCGTGAACGCGACCGAGCACCGCATAGCACGCGGGCACGCTTTCCACGATCACGCGCACGGCGCGCAGGTCGAGCACCTGCGCGATGTCGAGCCGCTTGCCCTGCATCTTCTTCCAGATGCTGTAGAGATGTTTCGGCCGGCCCTGCACCTCGGCGCGCAGGCCGTGTGCGTTCAGATCGTCGGCCAGGCGCTGTCGGAACGCCTCGACGCGCTGCTCGCGCTCCAAGCGCCGCTCGTCGAGCAGCCGCGCGACCTGCTGGTAGGTCTCGGGCTCGAGGAAGCGGAACGACAAGTCTTCCAGCTCCCACTTGATCTGCCAGATACCGAGCCGGTTCGCGAGCGGCGCGAACACCTGCAGCGACTCGGCGGCGAGCGCCGGCGCGCAGGGTCGCTTCGTCGCGGCGAAGAAGCGCAGCGTCTGCAGCCGCGAGGCCAGCCGCAGCAGCACCACACGCAGGTCGCGCGAGAACGCGAGCAGCATCTTGCGCACGCGCTCGGTCTGTTGCGCGCGCGCCTGAACACCCAGGTCGGCCTCGCGCGCGGCGCGCTGCAGCTGCACCAGCTTGCGCGTGTTGACGACGAGGCTGGCGTGCGAGGGACCGAAGGCCTTCGCGATCACCTCGTCGGGCTTGTTCAGGTAGTCACCAGCGTAGACCAGGTAGGCCGCCGCACGCATCGCCGGCGCCGCACCGATGCCTTGCAGGATCGCGGCGACGGCGTCGGCGTGGGCGAGCGCGTCTTCGCCGGTGTCGAGCAACTGGCCGTCGAGCAGCGGCTCGGCGAAAGCGCGTGCGCGAACGAGCTGCAGGCCGTCGGCGGCCGCATCGGGATGATCGCCGGGGTCGGCGTCGATCAGGTGAACGATGGGCGCGGCGTCAAGGCGCGCGTCCAGCACGCCGGTCTTCATGGCCCCAGAAGGAACTCCCGCACCACCGCGACCTGGTCGTCCGCCACGAGCGTCGGCGCATGGCCCACGCCGTCGAACTCGACCAGCCGCGACTTCGGGCCGCGCTCGGTCATCGCCTGCGCAGTCGCGCGTTTGAGCAGATCGGATTCGGCGCCACGCAACAGCAGTGTGGGGCACCGGATGGCGTCGTACGCGGCCCAGGTCATCGCCTCGCCGGCCGCAGCGATCTCGGGCGTGACCGCCTTGAAGGGCTGCGCGATGGCCGGGTCGTAGTGCAGCTTGAAGCCGTCGCCGTCGGGCTTGAGCATCGGGCGCGACAGCGCGAGCCATTGCGCGCGCGTGTGCGGACCGAAACTCGCGGAGATCGTCTGCAGGTAGTCGGCCGCCTCGTCGAGCGTGTTCCAGCGCAGCGGCTGGCCGAGGTAGCTGCCGATGCGCACCAGCGCCTCGAACTGGATCGTCGGCCCCACGTCGTTGAGCACCAGCTTGCCGATCGGCGATTGCGGCAGCGACGCGAGGCCCAGGCCGATCAGCCCGCCCATCGAGGTGCCGACCCAGTGCACGGTCTGCGCATTCAATCTCGCGAGCAGCGTCACCATATCGGCCACGTAGCCGGGGATTTGGTAGCCGCTCGCGTCGGGCAGCCAGTCAGACTGTCCGCGTCCGACCACATCCACGCACACCACTCGGTATTCGCCGCACATGGCCTGCGCCAGCGTGTCGAAATCGCGTGCCTGGCGCGACAGGCCGTGCGCGCAGACCAGCACGCGCGGGTTGGCCGCGTCGCCCCATTCCCAGTACGCCATGCGCCGCAGGCCCCCTGTGCCGAGGCATTGGACGTGGTTCAGGCGGGGTTGGGGCGTCATGGTCGGCTCTCGCGCATCAAGTGCACGGCATCGTAAGCCAAGGCCCGCGCCCGATGCGCCGCCGCGACGCGCGACCCTACTTGGTCAACTGCACCGTGCCGTTGACGTTGACGGTGAGCGTGCCCTTGCCCGGCTCGACCGGCAGCATCTCGTCGGCCTGCGGTGCCGCCATCGACTTGGCCTGCATCATCATCGGCCGCGGGCCCGGCTGCTGGTCGATGCTCGAGACGTTGACTTCGCGGATCGTGTACCCCGCGTACCCGAACTGCCTGGCGTAGTCGGCGGCCTTCGCACGGTAGCGAGCGATCGCCTGCGCCGAGACCTCGCCCTCGGTCTTCTCGCGCAACTCGCGCGAGATCGCGTAGCCGACGCGGTTGATCGTCAGCGTGGTGATCTTGCCGGTCAGTTGACCGATCGCCTGCATGTCGCGGCCCTCGACGATCAGTTCGGCGCTGCCCTGCCAGCCGTTGCTCACACCCTTGTTCGTGTAGCGCGGCGAGATCGTGAAATTGCCGGTCTGCACATCGACCTGCCCCGGCTTCGCGGCCTTCTTCGCTTCGGCCAAAGCGGCGTCGAGGGCCTGCTTCAATTGCGACTGGACGCTGGCGGCGTCGGCCCCTTCCCGGGTGGTGTTGAAGCTGACGCTGAGCACATCGCGGGCGACCTCCAGCGTGGCGCTGCTCGACAAACTGACCACGCCCTGCGGCACGAACGCGCTCGCCATGTCGGCGGCCGTGGGCGCCGCGAACGCGGTCGGGGCGGCGAGCGCGCACATCGCCGCCAGCGCCGGGGCGCGGCTGTTCGAAAGAACGAAACGCATGGAACGATCCTTCTGAAGTCGTGGATGGAACCTTATACGTTCGAGTCTTCCGATCGGGGGTGAAACCCGCGCGGCACGCAGTTGTAACAGCTGGTCAAGGGCCTCTGAAACGACCGCTTTTCGTGTCCAAAATCGGCACTGTTACAAATTTGGAGATCACTGCATGACCGCTGTTGCCAATCCGCGCCCGGACCGGATCGTCGTCGTCGACGACGACGCCCGCATTCGCGACCTGCTGCGCCGCTACCTGACCCAAGAAGGTTTCGAGGTGCTGTTGGCCGAAGACGCGAAGGCATTGAATCGCCTGCTGACCCGCGAGACCGTCCACCTGATCGTGCTCGACCTGATGCTGCCGGGCGAAGACGGCCTGTCGATCTGCCGCCGCCTGCGCGCCGCCAACGACCTGACGCCGATCATCATGCTGACCGCCAAGGTCGAAGACGTGGACCGCATCGTCGGCCTGGAGGTCGGTGCCGACGATTACCTGCCCAAGCCCTTCAACCCGCGCGAACTGCTCGCCCGCATCCATGCCGTGCTGCGCCGCCGCCCGACGCTCGAAGCCCCGGGCGCACCGGCCCTCGAGGCGCAGACCGTCACGTTCGGCCCGTTCGAGTTCGATCTGGCGCTGCGTCGCCTGTCGAAGGAAGGCGAGCAGATCGCGCTGACCACCGGCGAGTTCTCGATGCTCAAGGCACTGGTGCGCCATCCGCGCCAGCCACTGAGCCGCGACAAGCTCGCACAGTTGGCGCGAGGCCGCGAGTTCGAGCCTTTCGATCGCAGCCTCGACGTGCAGATCTCGCGCCTGCGCAAGATGATCGAGCCCGATCCGGCGCAGCCGCGCTACATCCAGACCGTGTGGGGCGTCGGCTACGTCTTTGTCCCCGATGGAACGAGCTGATGATGCCCCTCGGACGGCGGGTACGCTGTCCGATACCCCAAGGGGATGCGGGCCGGCTCGGGGCGGCCCGGCGCTCGGCCCGTGCCGTCACCGATTCCGACGCGGCTCCTTCGGGAGCCGTTTTCTCGTCTGATAGCCTGCCCCTCGATGAAAACAAAAAAGGTCGCGCTCAGCCTGTTCTGGCGTACGTTCTTCCTGATCGCGTTGCTGCTGATCAGCGGCGTGTTCGCATGGACGCAGACCTTTCGAGCACTCGAGTTCGAGCCGCGCGCCGCTCAGCAGGCCCAGCAGATCGCCAGCCTGGTGAGGCTCGCGCGGGCAGCGCTCCTTTCGAGCGACGGCATCAACCGGGTCGCGCTGATCAAGGGCATCTCGAACCAGGAGTCGCTCAAGCTCGCGCCGCGCGAGCCGGGCGACAAATGGGAGCCGTACGAGATCGACCGCGCCTCGCGCGTGATCGGCCACGCGCTGCGCACCCAGATCGGCCCCGACACGCTGGTCGCCAGTTCGGTCAACGGCGCCCCCGGCCTGTGGGTCGGCTTCTCGATCGAGAAAGACCCGTTCTGGCTGCAGGCCGACCCGACCCGCGCCGGCCCGATCCTGTGGAGCACGCTGGTGCTGTGGGTCAGCATGGCCTTGCTGGCCACCGTGCTGGGTTCGGCCGCGATCGCCCGGCTGATCAACCAGCCGCTGAAGGAACTCAGCTTCGCGGCGAGCCGCATCCGCGAAGGCGAGTTCGATTCGCGGCTGGACGAGAACACGCTGACCAGCGAGATCCGCCAGGTCAACATGGGATTCAACCGGATGGCGCGCGAGCTCGCCAAGGTCGAAGCCGACCGCGCGGTCATGCTCGCGGGCATCTCGCACGACCTGCGCACACCCTTGGCCCGCTTGCGTCTCGAAGCCGAGATGAGCGTGCAGGACGAAGAGGCCAAGCACAACATGGCGCTCGACATCGATCAGCTCGACGCCATCATCGACAAGTTCATGGACTACGCGCGGCCCGGCGAGAGCAAGCTGATGCCGGTGCATCTGAGCAGCGTGGTCGACCGCGAGATGGCGGCGTTCCGCGACACCAGCCAGATCCGCATCACCTCGCGCGTGGCGATCGACACCAACGTGATGGCCGACGACATCGAGCTCGGCCGCGTGCTGCAGAACCTGTTCGAGAACGCGCGCCGCTACGGCCGTTCGATGGACACCGGCATCGCGCGGGTCCATCTCAGCTACGCGCGCGCCGGGATGTGGGTGATCCTGACGGTGCGCGATTTCGGCCAGGGCGCCGACCCGAAGAAGCTCGCGCAGCTCACCACGCCGTTCTTCCGCGGCGACGCGGCGCGCACGGCGGCCACGGGCGCGGGCCTGGGTCTCGCGATCGTCGACAAGGCGGTGCAGCGCATGGGTGGCAGCTTCGAGCTTGCGAACGCGGCCGATGGCGGCTTGATGGCGCACATCCGGCTGAAGAAAGCGCCTTGAACCGAACGCCGGGCCTACCGGTTAGCCGCGCCAGAGCATGCAGATCGCCCGCGCCTCGATCGCCTGCCCGAGCCCGACCGGGCCCATGTTCTCGGCCGTCTTCGCCTTCACGCTGACCTGATCGACCGCGACCGCGATCGCCGAGGCCACGCGCTGGCGCATGCCGAGGATGTGCGGCGCCATCTTCGGCGCCTGCGCGACGATGGTGCTGTCGACATTGCCGATCACCCAGCCGGCCGCGCGCACGCGCCGCGCGGCTTCGGCAAGCAGGGCGAGCGAATCGGCGCCCTTGTACTGCGCGTCGGTGTCGGGGAAGTGAAAGCCGATGTCGCCCATCGCGGCGGCGCCGAACAGGGCGTCGGTGATCGCATGGCACAGCGCGTCGGCATCCGAATGGCCGAGCAAGCCATGGGTGTGCGCAATCTCGACACCACCGAGCACGAGCCTGCGGCCCGCGACAAGCGCGTGCGTGTCCCACCCTTCCCCGATGCGCCAGAGCGGCGGCTTGATGCGCGGAGCGTTCATGTGCGGGTTCCCAGCAGTCTTTCGGCCAAGGCGAAATCGTCCGGCCAGGTGATCTTGAGGTTTTCCATCGAGCAGGCGACCAGCTTGGGCGCGTGGCCGAGGGCCTCGATCGCGCTCGCCTCGTCGGTGACTGCGGCACCGGCGTGATCGAGGGCCTCACGCAGCATGCCGATGCGAAACATCTGCGGCGTCTGCGCCTGCCACTTGCCGCGACGATCGATCGTCGCTTCAACGCGGTCTTCGCGCGCCGACTTCAACGTGTCGGCCACCGGCAGCGCGAGCAGGCCGCCGACCGCATCGGCGAGACAGGCGTCGATCAGCCCGTCGACCCATTCGGGGCGTACGAGGCAACGCGCCGCGTCGTGCACCAGCACCCAGTCGTGCGCACGCGCACGGCGCGCGAGCAACTCGTCGAGGCCGTTGCGCACGGTGCGCGCGCGCGTGGCACCGCCGCAATGGGCCACGCTGGCGGTGTTGTCCAGATGATCGGCGTACAGCGTGTCGCCAGGGCTCAAGACAACCAGCACATCGGCGATCCGCGTGACCTGCGCCAGCGCGGCCAGCGTGTGCGCCAGCAGGCTGCGCTCGCCCAGCATCGCGTACTGTTTGGGGCCTGCCGTCCCGGCACGCTCACCGATCCCGGCGCAAGGAACGAGTGCGTACAGGCGTGGCGGGGCTTCGGAGGCGTCGGCGAGCGTCATCGAGGCGCGAATTCTATAATCGGCACCAACTTCCGCCCCGGGGATGCCACATCCGGATGCCACATCCGGACGGCCCCGCGGGGCGCTTTGCTTTTCGTGCGCCAAGGTTTCATGCAACTCCCTGCAATCGCCACCGGTAAACGCTTCACGCTGCCCCGCCCTACCGGTTCGGCCGATGCGCTGCTGCTGGCTCGATTCGCCCAGGCGCAGGCGGCGCAGAACAAGATCACCGCGATCGTCACCGCCGAACCGGCCGACACTCAGCGGCTCGAGGCCGAGTTGCCGTTTTTCTCGCCCGGCCTGCGCATCGCCGTGTTCCCCGACTGGGAAACGCTGCCGTACGACACCTTCTCGCCGCACCAGGATCTGATCTCCGAACGCCTGGCCACGCTCTGGCGCATCCTTCAATCGAAAGAGAGGGGCGAGGTCGACGTGGTGCTGATGCCGGCCTCGACCGCACTCGTGCGCCTCGCGCCGCCGAGTTTCCTCGCGGGCTACACCTTCCACTTCAAGCAGAAGGAGAAGCTCGACGAAGCCGCGCTGAAGGCACAGCTCACGCTCGCCGGCTACACGCATGTGAGCCAGGTCGTCTCACCCGGCGAGTACGCGGTGCGCGGCGGGCTGATCGATCTGTTCCCGATGGGTTCGCTGGTGCCCTACCGTGTCGACCTGTTCGGTGACGAGGTCGACTCGATACGCACCTTCGATCCCGACACCCAGCGCAGCCTGTTCCCGGTGCCCGAGGTGCGGCTCTTGCCGGGCCGCGAGTTCCCGATGGACGAAGATGCGCGCACCCGCTTTCGCGCCCGCTGGCGCGAGAAGATGGAGGGCGATCCGACCAAGGTGCGCCTCTACAAGGACATCGGCACCGGCCTGGCGAGCGGCGGCATCGAGTACTACCTGCCGCTGTTCTTCGACGAGACCGCGACGATCTTCGACTACCTCGGCGAGCAGGCCACGCTCGTGCTGCACGGCGAACTCGACGAGGCGCTGAAGAAGTTCTGGACCGACACGCGCGAGCGGCATCGCTTCCTCGCAGCCGACCGCGAGCGGCCGATCCTGCCGCCCGAAGACCTGTTCCTGAAACCCGAAGACTTCTTCGCGCGATGCAACCAGCACGCGCAACTTTCGGTGCGTGGCAACGAAGAAGTTTCATGGGCGCGCTCCCTGCCCGACCTCAGCGTCGACCGCGGCGCGCCCGAGCCACTGACGCGCCTGAAGACGCAGGTCCACACGACGACCTACCGCGTGCTGATCGTCGCCGAGACCGAAGGCCGCCGGGAGAGCCTGCTCGAGCTGCTTCGCGACAGCAAGATCGAACCGCCGAGCGTCGCGAACCTCGCCGAGTTCCAGGCAAGCCAGGAACACTTCGCGATCGCCGTCGCACCCCTCGCGCAGGGCTTCTTCTGGTTCGAACCCGACGAGAACACGACGATCCAGTTCGTCACCGAGACCGAACTGTTCGCGACCGCGCCGACCGCGCGGCGCCGTCGCAAGCAGGAAGCCGTCAGCGACGTCAACTCGCTGATCAAGGACCTGTCCGAGCTGAAGGTAGGCGACCCGGTCGTGCACTCGAACCACGGCATCGGCCGGTACGTTGGCCTGATCCACATCGACCTCGGTCATGACGATGGGGGCCCGAGCGAGTTCCTGCACCTCGAATACGCCGACAAGGCGACGCTGTACGTGCCGGTCGCGCAACTGCACCTGATCGCGCGCTACACCGGCGTGAGCGCCGATGAAGCGCCACTGCACCGCCTCGGCTCCGGCCAGTGGGACAAGGCCAAGCGCAAGGCCGCCGAGCAGGTGCGCGACACGGCCGCCGAACTGCTGAACTTGTACGCGAGGCGAGCAGCCCGCGAGGGCTTCGCCTTCCGCTTCCAACCGCACGATTACGAGGCCTTCGCCGCGAGCTTCGGTTTCGAGGAAACGCCCGACCAGCAGGCCGCGATCCACGCCGTGATCCAGGACATGGTCTCGCCGCAACCGATGGACCGGCTGGTCTGCGGCGATGTCGGCTTCGGCAAGACCGAAGTCGCGCTGCGGGCCGCGTTCATCGCGGTCACCGGTGGCAAGCAGGTCGCGATCCTCGCGCCGACCACGCTGCTGGCCGAGCAGCATTACCAGAACATCTCCGACCGCTTCGGCAAGTGGCCGATCAAGGTCGCGGAGATCTCGCGCTTCCGTTCCGCGAAGGAAGTGAAGGCAACGATCGAGGGCCTGGCCGACGGCACGGTCGACATCGTCGTCGGCACCCACGCCCTCATCAGCGACAAGGTGCAGTTCAAGCGCCTGGGCCTGCTGGTGATCGACGAGGAGCACCGCTTCGGTGTGCGCCACAAGGAGGCGATCAAGGCGATGCGCGCCGAGGTCGATGTGCTCACGCTCACCGCCACGCCGATCCCGAGAACCCTGGGCATGGCGCTCGAAGGCCTGCGCGACCTCAGCGTGATCGCGACCGCACCTCAGCGGCGCCTGGCGATCAAGACCTTCGTGCGCAGCGAGACCAGCGGCACGATCCGCGAGGCGATCCTGCGTGAGCTGAAGCGCGGCGGGCAGGTCTACTTCCTGCACAACGAGGTCGAGACGATCCAGGCCCGCCACGACAAGCTCGCCGAACTCGTGCCCGAAGCGCGCATCGCGATCGCGCACGGCCAGATGCCGGAGCGCGAGCTGGAGCGCGTGATGCGCGATTTCGTCGCGCAGCGCCACAACCTGCTGCTGTGCTCGACCATCATCGAGACCGGCATCGACGTGCCGAGCGCGAACACGATCGTGATGAGCCGGGCCGACAAGTTCGGCCTCGCGCAGTTGCACCAGTTGCGCGGTCGCGTCGGGCGGTCACACCACCAGGCCTACGCTTACCTGCTGGTGCCCGACGTCGAGGGGCTGACCAAGGCCGCCTCGATGCGACTCGAGGCGATCCAGAGCATGGAAGAACTCGGCTCGGGTTTCTACCTCGCGATGCACGACCTCGAGATCCGCGGTGCCGGCGAGGTGCTGGGCGACAACCAGAGCGGCAACATGATGGAGGTCGGCTTCCAGCTCTACAACGAGATGCTTTCCGAGGCCGTGCGCTCGCTGAAGATGGGCATCGAGCCCGACCTGCTCTCGCCGCTGTCGGCAACCACCGAGATCAACCTGCACGCGCCGGCGCTGCTGCCCGATGCCTACTGCGGCGACGTGCATGCGCGCCTCTCGCTCTACAAGCGGCTCGCGTCCACCAACACCCCGGCGCAGATCGACGCATTGCTCGAAGAAGTCACCGACCGCTTCGGCAAGCTGCCGCCACAGGGCCAGACACTGTTCGACGTGCATCGCCTGCGCGTGCTCGCCAAGCCGTTCGGCGTGACCAAGATCGATGCCGGCGCGAAGCTGATGGTGATCAGCTTCCGCCCGAATCCGCCGGTCGAGGCGATGAAGATCATTGAGCTGGTGCAGAAGAACCGCCACATCAAGCTGGCCGGCAACGACAAGCTGCGCATCGAGCGCGACACACCCGAACCCAAGGATCGCGCACAGCTGATCCGCGACGTGCTGCGTGCGCTCGGCACCCCGAAGCAGGCGCTGGCGGCCTGAACGCGCCGGTCACGTCGCCAGCGTACCTAGCGCCTGCACATTGATCGACGCATCGCCTTGACGGTCGCTGCAAAACCGTAAATACTGCCGGCATGAAAACCACGTTCGATCTACCCGAGCCGCTGATGCGCCGCGCGAAGGCGGCGGCCGCTCACCAGGGCCGGCCGTTGCGTGATCTGGTGGCCGAGGCGATCGAAGCCAAGCTCGCCGCCGAGGAAGCCGCCGCCGGCACCCGCGCCAGCCAGGACAACCCGTGGAAGGCCTTCATGGCCCGACTTCAAAAGTTGCCGGACGGCACCTACTACAACCCCGAAGGGATCGAGGACGATGCGTTCTTTCGGACGCTCGACACGATTCGGGCCGACAAGCATGCGTGGCAGCCTCGCGATCCGTTCGCACCGCAGCCGATGCCCTCCGATGCACCGGCCGAAACGCCTCGCAAGCGCAAGCGCGCCTGACCGAGAGCGCCTTCCTTGTACCTCATCGACACCAATGTCCTGAGCGAGGTGATTCGCCCCCGGCCCAACCTGGCTGTCGTGCGCACGCTCTTGACGACAGACCCGGCGCTGCGCTTCGCGTCTGAGATCACGCGCTACGAACTGCGATTCGGCGCGAAACTGCGCGACGACGGCGGCGCGCTGTGGGCGCGTATCGAGCAACGCATCTTGCCGCTGGTGCGATGGCTCCCGCTGGACGCGGCAACCGTGACTGCTTCAGCCGATCTCGGCGCGCTGCTTCGCCGTGCCGGGCGGACCATCGAGTGGGCCGACCTCGTGCTGGCCGCCACCGCCGCAGTGCACGATCTGACGGTGGTCACACGCAACACGCGTCACTTCGATCGTGTGCCGGACTCGCGCGTCGAAAACTGGTTTCCGACCGAGCCAGGCACCAACCCCTGAGTCACCCCGCCATGCGTCAAGAATTTGCCCCCGGCCTTTTCACCCGTGGCTTCACGCCGCCGCGGCGGCTCGCCGACTACAAGCTCGTCGCCTTCGACATGGATTCGACGCTGATCAACATCGAGTGCGTCGACGAGATCGCCGCCGCCGCGGGCCGCAAGACCGAGGTCGCCGCGATCACCGAGGCAGCGATGCGCGGCGAGATCGCCGACTACAAGGAGAGCCTGCGCCGGCGTCTCGTGCTGCTGCGCGGTGTGCCCGAAGCGGCGCTGCACGAGGTCTATGCGAGTCGCCTGCAGCTGAATCCGGGCGTCGAGCGCTTCGTTCGCGCATGCCGGGCGGCCGGTTTGAGAACGCTGCTGGTCTCGGGCGGCTTCACCTTCTTCAGCGACCGCGTGCGCGCGCGCCTCGACCTCGACTTCGCGCGTGCCAACGTGCTGGAGATCGCAGACGGCGCGCTCACCGGCCGCCTCGTCGACCAGCCTTGGGGCGACATCGTCGACGGGGCCGAGAAGCGTCGCACCGTGCTCGACGTCTGCGACCTGATGGGCATCGCGCCGGCGCAGGCCATCGCCGTCGGCGACGGCGCGAACGACCTGCCGATGATGGGCGCGGTCGGCCTGAGCATCGCGTACCACGCGAAGCCCGCCGTTCAGGCGCAGGCGATGCTGTCGATCACGCACGGCGGCCTCGACCGCGCGCTCGAAGCGTTCGGCGGTTGAACCTCGGCGCGCCGAACCTGGCGATGCCTGGTCAGGCCGGCCGCGCCGGCATGACGACGATGCCGTCTTCGTCAGCCACCAACCATTCGCCGGGTCGCACCCACACGCCCTGAACCTGCACCGGCACGTCGCACTCGCCGGGATGACGGCGTTCGGTGGGCATCGGGATCAGCGCGAGCGCGCGGATGCCGACATCGCAGCCGATCAGCTCGGCGCTGTCGCGCACGCAGCCATCGACGACCACGCCGACCCAGCCGTTCATCGCGGCCGAGGCGGCGATGTTGCCACCGACCAGCGCGCGCCGCAGTGACCCGCCGCCGTCGACCACGAGCACCCGGCCGTGGCCGGGCGACTCGAGCGCGGCCTTGACCGAGGTGTTGTCCTCGAAGCACTTCACGGTCGAGACCGTGCCGGCGAAGCGCGTGCGTTGACCGAACGAGCGGAACACCGGTGGCAGCACGCGGAAGCTGCCGTCGGCGTCGGCCTTGTTCGCATCGCACAGGTCGCCGGTGACGAATTCGGAAGAGGCACTCATGCGTTGGTCACTTTCCTGATCGGCGGTTTCACGGCGCCCACCCGCGGCGGCAGCATCGGCTGGTGTTCGCGCGCCGGATTCAGGATGATCGAGGTCGCGGTCTCGGTCAACAGGCAGAACTTGGTTACGACCGCGTCGAGGTGGCTGACATCGATCACCGCGATCTCGAGCACCCAGCTGTCGTCGCCGGTCACGTTGTAGGCATTGATGCACTCCGGCGTGCTCTGGATCAGCTTGACGACGCGCGCGTAGTCGGCCCGGCCGACGCGGATGATCGCGCGGATGCCGTAGCCGAGCTTCGCGAGGTTCACGGTCGCGCGGTAGCCGCTGATCACGCCGGCCGCTTCGAGCTTGCGCACGCGCTCGGTGACCGCAGGCTGGCTCAGGTGCACGCGCCGGCCGAGCTCGGCCATCGTCAGGCGCGCGTCGGCCTGCAGTTCGGCGAGGATGCGGGTGTCGTGCTGGTCGAAATCGAGGTTGAAGGCAGAAGCCATGAATCTCCTTTGAATCGACGGCATTGTGCGTCGAGAAGATCGACTTGCCCATGGTGAACCGGCGCCGGCCTTCATACGATGACACCCATGAACACGCTCGCTTCTTCCGCATCGCGTCCTGTCGGCGCTCCGGGCCTGCCCCCGTTGTTGCTGCTCTGCCTCGCCGCCACCTGGCTGGTCTGGGGCTCGACGTATCTCGCGATCAAGCTCGCGTTGCCGAGCTTTCCGCCGTTTTTCCAGATGGGCACGCGCTTCCTGCTCGCGGGCATCGTGCTGATGGCGTGGATGCGCTGGCGCGGCGCGGCATGGCCCAACCGCAGGCAGTGGCGCAACGCGCTGATCGTCGGCACGCTGATGCTC